>Ga0209308_10001007_pt1 | contig 27341 bp, 21 predicted proteins | sample COGITO_mtgs_1204_3_FD_184806 | JGI IMG/M metagenome (GOLD analysis project Ga0209308, IMG submission 184806) | Pelagic marine microbial communities from North Sea - COGITO_mtgs_120405 (SPAdes) (version 2) | ecosystem: Environmental > Aquatic > Marine > Epipelagic ...
TAAAACGACGATGAGATCAGTACGTTCGTACTGTCGGTGATGCTGTTTAGTAGTATGTGGCGATGATTTTAAATATCTTCAAACTCGAGGCCCCGAGAGAGAAAGGAAAATGTGGCTCAAAAATGGCGGGAAAAGACATTTTTGATTTGTGTTTTTCTGGTCGCGAAATGGTTGTTGTTCTCAATCTCAATAATCAAGACGCTTCTCTCGCTTTTTGTCTCTGGGGGCTGGACTGTTTGGTTCTCACGTTATTTGCTGACTCAAGAAAACAGAAAAACAGATAAAGGTTTTTCCACATCAACACTCCCCAGACATACACACACTCTATACCCATACTCTTGTTTCCTTTCTCTCTCCATTTTTGCATAAAAGAAGGAGGAGAATAAGAGAGAGAGAGAAAAGAATATATAATGGCGTACGACGCGACTTTACAGTTCCTCAAAGACGACGAGCTCGAGAAGTTAATCCGAGCCGGACCTCTGTACGATTCCGCCATTCACGAGAAAATTCCAATCCAAGAGTGGAGGAAAAACGCCGAGTTGCACGTTTTATACAACAGCATAGAGTTACTCCACAACACGGAAGTGATGAGCAATTTATCCGTTCACTCGGACGCGATCGCCAGTCGAGTGTACCACTTCTACCTCCCGATTTTATTTCGGGTGATGTTTTTGTTGGAAGAACACAAGAAGAAACAAAAGGAGGATATGGACTCTTTCCTTTTATCGCAAGAGAAGAAAAAAGAAGAAAAAGGCGAGAGTAAGAAAAAAGAGTTTTATCCGAAACCGTTGTTTATTGGGATCGAAGCGCCTCAAGGACTCGGGAAATCGACGTTAGTGGACGTGTTGCAAACGTTAATTGATAACTCGGTGGTGTTATCTTTAGATGATTTATATTTACCGCGCGAGGAGCAGCAAGACCTCGGGCAGAAGAAGCACCCGGGGAACCCTCTGTTGACGTTTCGAGGGAATCCGGGGACGCACGATTTACCGTTAGCTCGGGAGACGATTAAGAAGTTGAAGAGCATCAACGTAGGGTTAGGTGATGGGCAAACGACCGTGGCTTTGCCCAGGTATAACAAGAAGGCGTGCAATGGGAGAGGCGATCGATTACCCCGAGAGGATTGGCCGAGCGTGAGCGGGCCTACGGATATCGTGTTTTTGGAAGGGTGGTGTTTAGGATTTGAACGGCCGAGAGAGTTTGAATCGCTGATTTCCAGCGTAGACGCGAGAGTGTATTTTGCGCCTATTAACGAGTATTTGATGGAATACGAATCGGTGTTCAACAACGTGATTGATTCGTGGATGATTATTAAAGCCGGCGATTGGAGGTGGGCGTACGAGTGGCGCCAAGAGCAAGAGAGAAAAAACAACGGCGGGTTGACAGATGCGCAAGTGAGAGATTTTGTCGACAGATTTGCACCCACGTACGACGCATGTTTGCAGAATCTGCACGATAAAGTAGAGAGTAAGAGATTAGAAGATAGTAGGAGCGCGATGCTCATAGAGGTGAACAAAGACCGTTCGGTGAAAATGAACAACGAACAGGTTGAAACAATCACGGAGATCCTGAACAAGGCGAGGGAGAGAGGTGCGCAAGAAGGAGACACAGAGGATCTCATGATCGACTGATTGATTGATATATATACATATATATATACATAGAATATAAAATAAGCAGCAGGAGAATATAAGAACTTGTAAAACAAAAAACGTAGTACGTACTATTACATCACAAAACACATCAAGCCGAGAACGCGATGTTTGTTTTTATTTTAATAAAGCTACTAAATTATATTAAGTTTATCAATTAAACATATTATCTATATCTGATTATATCTCTCTACAAAATTAAGAACGCGGTTTTTCCTTCTTCTCGCGGAACAACGCGCTCAAAGCAACGCCGGCAACCTTCACGACCTTGAATCGAACGCCCGGGATATCCCCGACGGCGTGACCCTTTCTGCCAAAACCAGACACCAAAACTTCGTCGTTTTCGTCGACAAAGTTCAAGCAACCATCTCTCGGGACGAAGCACGCAACCTTCTTACCGTTCTTGATGAGCTGCACGCGAACGCACTTACGAATAGCCGAGTTCGGCTGTTTCGCTTCGATACCAATCTTTTCCAAAACGATGCCTTTGGAGTGCGAGCAACCGGCGAATGGCTTTTTCCATTCGGAACCCAAGTTGGCTTTGTTAAAATCTTTGTCCGCCCATCTTTGCTCGCGACGGTGCGTCTTGAGCTTACGGCCGGCCCCTAAACCTCTCGTTTTACCTGTTTATTCGATGAGGAAAGAAGAAGAGAAAAGTGGACAAAGGTAAGTATTTTTCAGAGAAAGAAAGAGAGAGAGAGGTTCCCACCAGGGAGGAGAAAAACACAAACACCGCCGAAAGAGAAGATGATGCAATCACGGCTCGAAGTGCACACACGCGAACGCGCGCGCAACCCCGCGACGACGTAAACGCGCGAAAGAAACGCGTGCGCACTCCTTTCGACCGATACATTTCACATTTCTCGCGTGCAAAGCTAACCAAACCGCCACTCATTTCCGCGGAAAATTTTGATGCAGCAGGGCTTAAAACCGAGCGGGCCGTATAAGGGAAGAAAAATTGTCTAATCGGATTCGCGCGCAAAGGGCGACGAGGCGGATGGAAATTCGTCCTCGACGATCGATCCGCGCGCGATGTGCACATCGATTCGCTCGAATAAGAGAAGAGATCGCCTTTATCGATGAAAGAGAATTACTAGAAAAGAGACTTACCCATTGTTTTAGAGTGCTTTTTTAGTGACGATTTGACGACGAGTTCGGGTCTAAGAGAGAAGAGAAAAGAAGCAAAAGGCAAAAGTCCCAAAAAAACAAAAAAGATCAAGAGGGAAAATACAACACAACAACAACAGACAAGGACGAAGAAAGAGAGATAGACTTTTTATTATTAAACTTCTTCTCTCCATCATCTCCGCGTTATTACTACTCTTTATATGCTTTTCTGCTATTATCTTGTTCCCTAAAATCTATTTATTATCTCCTGCTTCTTGGGTCTTGCGAGCCGCCTCTCTGGCCTGAGCCGCCGTTTCTTGCGCGCTCTGGAGCATTCGCGCGTCTTCTTCCTCTCCTTCTTCTTCTTTAACTTCTTCTTCTTCTTCTTGCTGATGATGTTGCTGCTGCGAGTTGTTCAAGTCGCCGTCACGAACGTGTTCTTCCGAAGGTAAGTGCGCGGCTTCAAATTGCATGCGAACGGCGCTGCGCTCTTGCGAGGCGTCGTTGATATTGGCGGCGGCGGCGTTTTCTAGAGATGCGGCGATGCTGTTTCTTCGCTCGAAATCAAGATGTTGCGCCGCACGTTCCATGTGGTACGCGCGCAGAAAAGCCGCGCGTGAACTTAATTCAGTCATCACATCGGTGCTTCTTCCCACTGCCCCGTCCGGGACTTCACTGGCTTCATATTCTTGTTCTTGCTTCATGCGTTTTAACTCGCGCTCTTCCATCAATTTTTCGACGCGTTTACCTTCCTCTTCAAAGTTCAAGCGTTTCAACTTTTGCGCCGGCGTGAGCCACTTCAAGACGTACATTTTGAGCAATTTTTCGTGCACGTGACACGGCGTGAGTTGTTGTTTTACCGCGTACGCTCTAGGACCAATCATTTCGAACGAACGCGCCGCTTCGATGTGGTCTATTTTTGGAGGTAAGCACACCGCCGGTTTATGGCGACAGAGCGGGCACGGTTTACTCTTCGCCAACCACGGATGAATGCATCCGAAGCAAAAAACGTGACCGCAGCCTTGCACGCAATGTGGACGCACGAGAAATTCGCGACAGACTGGACAGCGCAACTCGTGCTCAATCCATGGCGGCATTTCATGCTGCGCATCCTCGGTTGGTACAATGCGGTTCGCGCACGCCTGCGAAAGTTTCGCGATCAACTGTACGTCAAGATTACTCTTCTTCTCGTGGTCTCCCGTTTCCATATCGTGGTCTCCGTTGCTCCCGTCGCTGATGTTATCACCTCCTCCGCCAACTGGTTGCGTGAAATCGTCGTCGTTCGCCGCAGCTGCGGCCATTTTTGCGCCCTTCTTGTTCTTCTTCCTTCGCGATTCGTCCTCTGGTGACTCGTCCGCCGATTCCATCTTCGCGTCTTCACCTTCTCTTTTCTCTCCTACCACGCCCGCATCGCCACCACCGTTGCCATTACCCTCTACCACGTCTTTTCCTACTACTCCTTTCTCATCTTCTTTAATCGGAAAGTTCATGAAAGCGCTGTTAAACTTCCGCGTAAACTCTCCGCCTCGCGCTTGAAATAGTTGCAGCAAACCTTCCTCGAACATCTCTCGTATCTTCTCGTGGTCGCCAGTGCCATCGTGGTTTTGACTGTGCACGTTCGTTACGTAATCATCAATCTCTTGACTCGGACCTTGCGAGAAAATTGGGACAAACTCGTCGTCGTACCCGCCACCTAAAGTCAACGGCTGCGCGTCGACGCCTTTGCCGACGAGAGGAAACGTACTCATTTTCAACTTTTTCCCAACGTTCCCTCCTCTCGCGCCGGCGACGGCGGCGTTTCCGACCACTCCGTGATCTCTCTTTCCAGAAACTGCTCCTGACGTTCCACTTGCATCGTTGTTTGCCGCATTCTGTCGTGATAATTCGTGCTGTTTCTGTTGCTGCGACGCTCTCAAAACCGCGCCGCTCTCTCTCGCCACTTTCGTCCTCAAATACCGAAATCGAAACGGATTCTTCATCGATTTCTCGTTCCTCAAAACATTCGCCGGCCCGCCAAACGAAACGATATCCCCGTGCATCAACTTCACGTACTTTTGCTTCTCGATCATCTTCCCGTTCACGTACGTCCCATTGGTCGTCTTAAAATCGTAAATGAAATGTTCGTCTCCCGCGCTCACGCACTTGGCGTGCGTTCGCGACAAAAGATACGGCAAATCCGGCACGTCTAAAACGTACGTGTTCGTGTTGTTTCGTCCAATGACGATCGTTTGTTCCTCCGGGACGTTGTCTAACTCTTCCTCGAGCTTCGAATCCTCCTCATCGTCGTCTTCTTTTCGTTGTCTGTTGTCTTCTTTTCTATTCTGACTTTGCGCGCGGGTGCCTAAATTTTTTCCTTTCTTTACCTCGATGAGTAAATCTTGCAACCGCATCTCTCTCGGCAAAGTTGGCGATTCCAGATCCCCGTTGAGCAATAACAACACGGCCACGGTTATCGGACCACCGGTTAAAGGAAAACCACTCTCCTCGCTTTTTATAGACACAGTGTTCGTGGCGTCGTCTTTAGTGGTGGTCTTCTTAGACGCCTTTTGTTTTTGCGCGTTCTTGGTATTCTTGTTCGGTTTCGGCGACGAGACCGAAGCCGTTGCTTTCACCATTTTGATGAGGATGGATCAAATCTCCCCAACGAACACTCTTCAAAAGCTTCCTCTTTCTCTAAAGAATACGAATAAACTAACGATACTATGCACAAAATGAAAAAGCTCTTCTCTTACTGCTGGGCGACCGAAAAGTGGACGAGAGATTACGATCGTCGTCGTTCGGAAAGAGAGAGAGAGAATTCTTTATATACCTTTTCGTTGTGAGGGATTTGAATGGAGAGACAACGGAAAATTGGGAGAAAATGTGAGCACACAACAAAACAAACGAGACAACCACGAACGCAAAAGGTGTTGTCCGACGACGACGATAATGATACTGATGATGATGATGATGATGATGATATTATCGTTGGGGGTTCGATTTTGTTCGATGGTGGTACGACTACAACTCCGGGCGGTGCTCGGAACTACTATGACTACTACTACTACTACTACTTTTTATGCGTATACTTTCGCCGATATCGCCTTCCTCCTCTTCATCCTCCTCCTCCTCCTTTCGCTTCTTTTTCGCCTGTTTTATTTCGTCGTGTTGTTGCAACAACACGTTCTCGCCGACGTCTTCCAACGCCGCGCGAATGTCTTCCGGCAAGACGAAGTTTTCCGGGTCGTACTTTTTCGCGTTGTCGAAACACATCTTGGCAATTTCGAGTTTCCCGATGGAATACTGGGTGAACCCGACGTCGGCCCACAAGATGGAACTTTCTTCGTCGTACATCAACGACATGTGCAAAGCGTCGCCGGCCAAGGCGAAGAAATGTTCTTTTACAAGTTTTCGACCGGTGAGCGAGAGGACGTCTCGACACAACGCTTTCTCGTGGTCTTCCATGTGCTCGGGTTTTAAGAGGCAGAGCTGTTTCGCTTCGGTTAACGCGTCGTGTTGTATTTTGGTAAACCGACCCAACGCGTTGTCGTTGGCGGCTTCGATGAGGTACAAGACGATGCCCATGTTGATGAGATGTTCGCGTCGCGGGTCTTCCCAGATGACGTCGTCGAGCATTTTGGCAGCAGCTTCCAAGTTTTCTTTCAATTCGTCGTGCAGTTTCACAGCTCGTCTTTTCAAGTCCATTTCCTCGTTCGACAAAGCTTTGGACGAACCGCTTTCTTTCTCTTGGTGATCGAATTCCTCTTTCTCGATGCGTGCGGCGTTGGTCAAGATTTTGCCACTGGCCATCTCGCGAAAGGTTCTGGCTACGTGTAAGCTCGCTAATAAGCGGTACGCGTGTACTCTTCCTGGTGACAGGGCATCGATCGAATCTTTCGCCATTTGCGCGTACTTCATCGCCTCGTCGTATTTTTCCAACGCGTAATTCGCCTCGCTTATGAACTTGTACCCTTCCATCTTGTCCTCGTTTTTCACGTGCAAATCGATTGCCTTCTTCGCAAACGCGATGGCATCTTCCATAGCGTTTTCATCCTTCGCGTACCGGCGAACGGCGGCGCTGTTGTGCGTCCCGGACGCTGAGTTTGGCTTCATCTCTAACAGCGACGCGCACGCCGTCGTTGCCATTTTCAACGTGTAATTGAAATTCGCGTCCAATCTCGTTTTCTTCGCCTCTAAAAACCGTTCCTCGAAGTCGCCGTCGCCGTCGTAATCCTCGTCATCGTAATCGAAATTTTCGTCCTCGTCCGTTTGTGATATCTCGTGCTCTAACTTCTTTTGATTTTCGGTGATATTTTGTAACTGCGCGACCAATTTCGGCACCGCGTTTGCGAATTCCAAACGAATGAACAAACACGTCGTCTCTTCCAACTTTCCGGACAAGCACATTCTCTTGGCGACTTGCAAATTCGATTTCCCAGTCGTTTCGTCGATGGCATTCTGTGACGCGTCCGTCAACGCTTTCGTTTTGATCTCGTCTAAAAGTTTCGACACGCGCTGACTTTCGTCGTGATAATTTTGCGCCCGCTCCTCTCTTCTCTCGCCTTTACAATACTGCGTCTGTCTCTTCAGCAACTCTTTCGCTTGCTTTTTCTCCTCCCTCGAGGCGTTCACGACGTCGTCTAAATTGTTCGGCCCGGGGAACAAACACATTCGCGTCACGAACGATATCAAAACGCCGTTGTATGTCACTCCGGATCTTCCTCCTGGTGATTGCGAGGCGACTTCGTCGATCGCTTTCTTATACACGTCAATCGCGTCGTGTTCTCGTAAACTCTTCGCGCACGTCTGGTACAAAACGGATTCCACTTCTCGCCGAAACATGGTATTTCTCGGATTTTTCCTCATGTGATCAAACCCAGGTCCAGCCATGTACAAGTTATCTCTTCCTTCGAAAACCGGTTTCAAACTGTACAAATTCCGGTTCCGAAATCTCGTCCCGCACGCCACGTCCGGTTGTAACCATTTCTTCGACGTCTCGAGCTTCTTTTGCGTCGTCCACGTCAACGTCGTCGCGTCGATCGAATCCGCACCGGAAATAGCTCTCTCGTACAATTCCGCTCGGTTCCGTATCTGCTGAAAGATCTGCACGTTCGCGGCGACGCAGGCATCGCACGATAACTCTTCCAAGAGTAACTTCGTCGCGTTTACGTGAGAGAACTGAAGCTCTGTTTCGTCTTTCAGTGGGTGAGATTTTGGTGACGAGGATGATACCGACGACGAGGACGAAGAAGGCGTTTCGGAATTGGATTTTCCCCCGCCGTTAAAGGTGTTGCTTTTGCGGAACCAAGAGGCTTCGACGACGACCATTAAAGTCATCATCATCATCGCCGAAAAGAAAAGGAAAAGATTCCTCATCATCATCGGTGAAAATGTGTGATGTGTGTGTATACACAAACGCGTCGTTTTAAGGGCCGTAGGCCGCGTGGAAATGGTGTGACGCGGATGCGGGAAAAGAAGCAAAGGAAAAGAAGCAAAAATCCTCTCAAAAGACTCTTTGAGAAACAACGGAAGAAGCGCGTATACGGGTGGTAAAGGGTGGGAGATGGAACTTTCTGAAAGAAACGACTGTGATATAGAGAGTTGATTGCAACATTGGCGCTGTTTTCGCTCGCTCGCCTTTTCGCTCGCTCGCCTTTTCGCTCTCGCGGTCTCAACACGCCAGCAGGAGCAGCGCGAGGAGCGAGGCGACGCACGCCGAAGAAACCGCCAACGCATTTTGCGACATCATCGTCGAAGAATACGCAGCACCACTCGTCGTCGTCGTAGCATCGCTGTGATCGCACGCCGTGTGCGTCGCCCCGGCCATGTACATCGCGGGATCGCCCATCGCGTGCGCTCCCGTGCACCCTTTCGAGTACGCGTGCATCACCGCTTGAGATTCGGTCATGAACATCGTTTTCCCACTGACCACGCAGATGACGTTCCTTCCATCGAGATTCATTAACTTGAACGGATTTTCCGAAGTGACCCCGGACATCGCGCAATAACTCGCGCAGGACGTTTCCTTGCACCCAACAAACCCTTTCACTTCAGTCAATGTGCTCCCGTCGACTTGGCTCAACGTTATCTTGTCCGCGCTCGTGCTGTCGTACGCGTTGCACTCCGTGGTGCGTTGATTCGCCGCGTCTCCGCCGCAGGCTGCATCCGCCACGGAGGTTTCGCAGACGCCGACGCAGTAATACTCCGGGTCCGTTGAAGACGCATCCGATGATGTCGTTGAATGCGAGTACGCGTTCGCCTCCTCAAAGCGCAAACTTCCCAAAAAAAAGAAGAAGAGGAGAGAAAAAGAGAGCGCTCTCGTCGTCGTCGTTTTCGTCGTCGTCGTCGTCGTCGTCATCTCGGGTCGTTTTCGTCGTCGTAATGCACCACCGCGTCTTAAGAAGAGCGCAAGCCCTTAAAATGGAGAAAAGGGCTTCAAGGAATTTCGTTTCCAACTCCACACTTAATTCGTCGTCATCAACATCTTCTTCTTCGTTCGCGTCGTCTCGCGCGGCTGCTCTCCTGCGGCGAGATGGCATCGACGACGACGGTCACGACGACGACGAAGAGGTATCATCGTTATTCGTTGAACGATGATTTCAGACGACGAAAAGGGCAAAAAGGACCACCGAAACGCGCCAAAGTGGGGCGTGTGCTCGGCGCAAAAGTGGTGTCGTCGGCGACGAAGAAGAACTGCGACGTAAACGACGTGGACGTGTTTTTAGAGGACGAGGACGAGTGGACGAAAGAAGATGTGAACGATAAAAAAGAAGATCGAGGAGAAGAGAGCGGTAGTATCGGTGGTGATGATGCGACGAAAACGAAGAGGAGCACTACTCGAGGAAGAACAACAACAACAACAACAACACTAACGGAAGCGGTTGAGGAGGTGAAAGAAGAGGCGAAAGACGAGTACGAAAATTTAACGTGGGAGGAAATCATCGAGAGAGAATACGGAGGAGGGACGCAAAAATCGTCGATGGTGTCTCCGTTAGCGTCTCGCTCTACCTCTCGCAGATACGATTTAGGTGGTCGCGATGGTTCGCGCAACGACGACGACGACGACTCGAAGGATTACTGGGAGACGCGGATGCAACCGCTGCGCTGCGTGGTCGTTGGCGTCGGGAAGAAAGGGCGCCCCGAGTTTAAGAAGAACGAGAAGAAGAATGCAGACGCGACATTCTCCGTGGACGATTCTTTGAGCGAGTTGGAGAGGTTGTGCGATGCGGCTGGGTTGGTTGTGGTGGGGAGGGTGACGCAGAATTTGCGAACGCCAAACGCGAGAACGTTTTTAGGAAGAGGGAAAATTAGCGAGTTACGAGAGGTTTGCGGCGTGGAGAGTCCGAATGTCGTCGCTGAAGGGAAGAAGATGAAGTTGAATGAGAAAGAAGAATACGGTGATAATAACGAGGACGAAGGTGGGAGTTTTGATTGGGATGAAAGCGAGGACGAAGACGAGGAATGGGAGGAGGAGGAGGAGGAGGAGGAAGACGACAGCTCCGGGAGTTCGTTTGAAATGTATTACAAGGACTACGGCGACGATGATGATTATGGCGGCGGCGACGACGACGACGACGACGAAATCTTTGCGTTTAAACGCAAGCAGTTTGCAGATTTAGTCGTTTTTGACGACGAGTTAACCCCGAAGCAAGGCGTAAACATAGAGAAAGCCTTGGGCGATAAGCTTCGCGTGTGCGATCGAACGGCTTTGATTTTGGATATCTTCTCTCAACGCGCGAGAACGGCGGAAGGCGCCATGCAAGTAGAAATCGGCCAATTGGAGTACCAGTTACCGAGAATTACCAAGTTATGGACGCATTTGGAGCGTCAATCCGGGAGTGGTAACGTAAAAGGTATGGGCGAGAAGCAAATTGAAATCGATAAGCGTTTGTTAAAGGACAAAATCTCGCAGTTGAGAAAAAAATTGCGCTCGGTGAAAACCTCTCGCGACCAGAGGAGAGACCAAAACAGAGATAAGAACGGAGCGCCGATCGCACCAACCATTGCTTTAGCTGGTTATACCAACGCTGGAAAGTCAAGCTTGATGAATGCGTTATGCGGTGACGACCACGCGCGGGTTCAAGATGAACTCTTTCACACGCTCGACCCGCTCACGCGTCGATTGAACTTGCCGTCTGGAGGGAACTGTCGAGTCGTCGATACGGTTGGATTTATTCAAAAGCTACCGACACAACTCGTGGCTGCGTTTCGAGCAACGTTAGAGGAAGTCGCAGAGGCGAATTTAGTCTTGCACGTCATCGATATTTCCTCAGAGTTAGCCACGGCGCAAATGGCGGCGGTGGATGAAACCTTGGAGGTTTTGCTTCGCGAACGAAACGAGAAAGATGGATCTTCTGTGTTTGAAATGCCAACCCAGATTTCCGTTTGGAACAAACTCGACAACTTATCCGAATATCAACGTCAAGACGTCGAAGAAGCCGCGAAGAGAATCAACTCGAAGAATAAAAGTAACAAAGTCTTCATCGTCTCCGCTCGAACCGGCGAAGGCTTGGACGAATTGCGCAAAGGCTTAGAATCCGTCTTGGCAGAGAAAACGTTACGAAGAGTCGAACTGCGCGTTCCTTTCAGCGAGAGCGGTAAACTCATTGGAGAATTCCGTAAAGTTGGCGTCGTCGAACGCGAAGAGTGGGACGAAGAGAACGCTTTAATTGTCGCGTTAGTACCGATTTCCATGAGCGAAAGAGCCGACGTGGTGGGGTACTACTCTTCTTGGGTGTCCTCGTTCTCCGCGCGATGATTACAATTGTAGAGAGTGTAAATACTCACACATATAAAGAAAAGATGTAATAACAACAACAACAACGAAAAGTATGTGTCGCATTATTGACATGTGCAGCATTTACGTACGATTGAAACTACTAACTGTGCTATTGTTAACGTGAAAGAACTAATCTCTCTCTCTACTCCTCGACTACATAAAGACGAGACGCGGCGGTATTTGCTTGAAGAACAAACAAGCAATAACACACATTCTCACTCCTCCACCTCTCCGCCGCCGGCGGCGAACCCTCTCCCCGACTTCATCTTCGATCGCGAGAGCGCGAAACTCTTCTCGTCCTCCGTAATAATCTCCCCTGACTTCACCTTCTCTGCTATCTTCCTCTCGATGTCCTCTAACTTCCTCTCTCTCCCTGCTCTCAGCAACCCACCGGCGCTGGCGTATAACTCCCAAAACACCGTCTTCGCTTTCGGTTTCGTGCTGACCATTTTCACCACGTCCCCGGGTTTCAACCAATTCCTCTCGTTCCCGGAATAGTTCGCCTCGTGGTGCATCTTATACTTCTTCCTCTTTCTGACGTATTTCTTCCATTTCGGGTGTTTCACCAATCTCTCCACGATCACGGAGACGGTTCGTTCCATCTTCGTCGAGTGGACGACGCCGATTCTGGTTTGTGATTTCGACGGCGGTTTCACGAGAGGCGGTGGTGTCCTTCCGGAGACTTTCGTCACGATGGAACCCATGAGGCGTTTGAACTGTAACGACGTCATATTCGCAGTAGTATCAATACTACGAAACTTTGCTCCGCTTCTATAAAGGTATACAGTAGCGATAGCAAACGTAGTGCGACGAGTAGACCGATAGACTCGTACACTCGTCGTCGTCGCGTGCGTCCTCCTCCTCCCGTGAAAGGTACGCTTCTGATGAAGTGTTTTTAATGGAAAATTCGTCAGTTTTTACACCCGTGGTGTCTTTTCTCTCAGATAAGACAAACTTTGTACTCCTATCATCCGGTCTCTCTTTACGCGCTTTAAAAGAAGGCTTCTCGGCGTTAAAAGAGTTAAAAAGTCTTATTTTGATCGTCGATTTAACGTCGTCGTAATTCATCCACCGATGACGACGACTACAAAAGGAGAAGAGGAAGAAGAATCATCAGAGCAAGTGGTAACCCCGTGGGACGTGTCCGCCGGCGCCGATGGGAAAATCGATTACGCGAAACTGGTGCGAGAGTTTGGGTGCTCGGAAATCGACGAGAACTTAATCGAACGCATCGAAAGGTGCACGAAAACAAAAGCGCACCCGTTTTTACGCAGAGGCTTATTCTTCGCCCACAGAGAGCTCGATGAAATCGTCTCCGCGTACGAGAAAGGAGAGAAGTTTTATCTCTACACCGGACGAGGACCGTCGAGCGAAAGTTTACACCTGGGGCATCTGGTGCCGTTTCAATTCACCAAGTGGCTGCAAGACGCGTTTAAAGTCCCCTTAGTGATTCAGTTAACGGACGACGAGAAGTTTTTGTGGAAGGATTTACAGCTGGAAGATTGCAGAAGGCTGGCGAGGGAGAACGCGAAGGATATCGCGGCGTGCGGGTTCAATCCGGAGACGACGTTTATATTCGCGGACGCGAGTTACATGTGTTCGAGTTTTTACGTGAATATGGTGAAGATTGCCAAGTGCGTGACGTTTAATCAAGCGAAAGGGATATTTGGGTTCACCGGAGATTCGAATATCGGGCAGATTGGGTTTCCTCCGGTGCAAGCGGCGCCGAGTTTTCCGGATTGCTTTCCGCACATGTTCGGGATGAACAAGAAATCGTTGAAGTGTTTGATTCCGTGCGCGATTGACCAGGATCCGTATTTTAGAATGACTCGAGACGTGTCGCATAGGATTGGCGGGTATAAGCCAGCGCTCGTGGAGAGTCGATTTTTCCCGGCGTTAAAAGGTGAGAGCGGGAAGATGTCCGCGAGCGATCCGACGAGCGCCATTTACGTCACCGATACCGCCAAAGAGATTAAGAATAAGATTAACAAGCACGCGTTTAGTGGTGGAGGCGCGACGATCGAGGAGCAGAGAGAAAACGGAGCGAATTTAGAGGTAGACGTGCCGTGGAAGTGGTTGAACTTCTTTTTAGAAGACGACGAGAAATTAAAAGAGATTGGAGAGAAGTACGGAAGCGGAGAAATGTTAACCGGAGAGATTAAACAGATTTTAGTCGACGTGTTAACGCCGATGGTGGAAGAGCATCAGAAAAGGAGAGCGTTAGTGACCGACGAGGTATTAGATGTCTATTTCAACCCTACAAAAACACCGAAAGTGTTTTTAGATTTGTTTCGAGAGTACGAGGAGAAGGAGTTCGGTAAGTGGGAAAAGAAAAAAGGAGGTGGGGATTCCGAAAACGACGACTTGTGCGCGGCGTTGGAAGAAAAAATGAAACTGGAAGGCGCGACTGAAAACGAGGAAGGATGCGCAATTGGCGCGCCGAAGAGCGAAGATTGGTTGCGAATACGCAAAGAGAGAATGCAACGAGACGCCCCGACGGAAGGTTCGAAATCGGCGCTGAAGAAAGCGGCGAAAATCAAAGCGGCGGCGGAGAAGAAAGCAGCCGAAAAGGCGGCGAAAGCCGCCGCCAGAGGAGAAGCGGCGACGTGAAATAAGAATTGATAACACGGATAGATAGATAGATAGATGTGATTTTATGCTCATTACTAATAATATACAGCTCTTTCTTAGATACATATACACAAGAAGAAAAACGACTACTTCGCTGCTCAAATGTTACACTCGCCTTCCGTCGCCTCCGCGCACGTCTTCTCTTCCGTTCGCATCCGCCTCGCCTTCAACACGTCGCCTAAACTCGGCCGTCCGGTGATTTCCAATCGATACTTCGCCCAAACGTCGTACACTTTATTCGCCGCGGTCAATAACGCCGGAACTTTCGTAAACGAATACACCCACCCTAACCCAACGCATGAATACGCTTTCTCGAACACCTCCACGCCCGTCATGACGTTTCCTTTATACACGCCGTGTATCGTCGCCATGCCGGTTTCGTAACTTATTCCAGAGTTCTCCTCTGGTGAATACAAAGGGTCCGCTAAATCGACAAACGCGATTAATCCTTTCTCGTTCCGAGACTTTAAAAAGTTCACCTCTTTCACGCACAAAGGGCACTCGCCGTCGAATAAGAGTTTCAGGTCGTATTTTATTTGCTTCCGTTTCTTAAACTCCTCCTCCCGTTGCGACGACGACGACGATGAAAATGATGTCGACGTGGTCGCGAAAGAGAACGACGACGACGTTTTTGGTAATCTTCTTCTGCACGTGCTCGTGTTCTTGAACGAGGACGAGAAAAACACATTATTTCTCGAAGAAGAAGAGGAGGAAGAAAAAGTACTCCTCGCGCTGCTCTTCATCGTTGTTGTTGCCATTCGGCCGAGAAGTGCGTGTCTCATCATGCTCATCTCTTCTTAAGAATAACGCGTTCAGATATAATGGAGAAGAGAGCGATTTTTTTATGGAAACACCTACGTACACAAAAATGTTTGACAATGTTTGATTTATTTCGCTTCCTCACATTTCGAGGCGGATGGCAGCAAAAAAGAACAACAAAAACACCAACAACAACCAGACGAAGAAGGAGGCTTTGAAAGAGGCTGCTTTGACGTCCAACGGGGACGACATCATCGTCCCTTCTCCTTTGACGAAAATAGCGGACTTGCGGCCCGGGTGGATCGGAGACTGCTGTTTTAGAGTGATTGAAGAATCGAAAGAAGAAGAGGGAGAGGAGGATGAGGACGAAAAGCGACGCAAACAAACGCAACAACACCCGAACGCCTCGTCCTCCTCCAAGCAACATCAGAATTCTCGTCGTTTTAGAGAATTTCTCGTCGGGGACGTCTCCGGGAAGATTAAGTTTAGATGTAGCGAGAAGAGAGAAGGTGAGTCATCATCTCGTCTTTATTCTGTCATCTCGTCATCATCTCTCGTCGTCGTCGTCGTCCTCTTGTTTTGGATTTTGAGACGGGCAGACGGGCAGACAGACACCAACCGAAAGAGAGAGTTGATCCGCGATTTTGAATCCTCCGAAAGATATTTTTCTTCTCAACTGACACCTGTTCTCTCTCTCTCTCTCTTTCTCTTTCAATACCACATCACATCACAAATCATCCTCAGCCGAAGCTTTAAAACAAAACGAAGCGTACCTTTTAAAAAGCGGGAAAATAGAAATGATCAGAGGCCAGATGCGACTGATGACGGATAGGATGACGTTCGAGAAGAGCGCGGTGACGCCTCTCGCGGACGAAGTAAACGAGCGGAGGGACGTCTGCGAGGCGAAAGATTGCGGCGAGTTGGATTTGAGCGCGTTGTTTTTCGATAGGATTCAATAGTAGAAGGGGGGGGTGCGACGCGGAGAGTCCGTCGTTTTGATTTTGTGTGTCGCATCTGCTCTCTAGCGTGTATGTAGTGTAATAAAACGCGTTGAATACGACGAGTTGAATATCTTTCTCTCAAAGGGAAAAGCAGCTTTTTACATCAACACAACTTGTACGCGCGCGTTCCCCGGGGCTTTCATCAAAAGAATGAACCAACCAATCATCCAAGAACCAGGGGGAGAAGCATTTTCTGGTGGTGGTCAAATAGAACGCTACGTCCCACCGGAACCGTTTTGCGTCGTGTTCATAAAGCGCTCGTTCCCAATCCTTTCCTCTCAGTTCGAACGCGTCGGAGTTACCAATTGGACGTTAAACTTATCGAGCTTTGTTGGACGAGGGTACGCGGAGATTAAAGAGTGCGCATTGTGCGTCAACGGAGCGAACGGTACGAATTCATTCTTTTATAATAGTATCGTCATCCCGGAGTGAAAGAAGTATTAGTATTAGTATTAGTATTAGTATTAGTATTAGTATTGCGCGCGTTAGGGGAAATCATCCATCGAAAGTGGTTTCGAATGGCTTCGATTTCTGTCTTGGATTTTACTCAAAAATACGCGAGCGCTGACATTTTCATCTCTCTCTCTCACACACATACGCGCACAAAACACGCATTACACAGTGCTGGATCACTCGACTGCGCTCGCTTTGTACGTGAAAGGAAGCCGCGGGCGAACAGCAGAAAACGAACTGAATAATAATAACTTATGGGAATACCGAGGTTGCGTGACGTTATCGGAACCGTCGAACACGTTCAACTTGACATGGCCGATCGACCCGGGCACTTCTCAATTTTACGAGGACGCTTCGATAGGCGTTTCTTTAGAACCACTCGAGGAGTGTTTACAAAAAGACGCCAAAATTAGTGGCAGTAAAGAGTTGTTCGCGCAGCGAGTCGCGTTAGATTTGTGGAACTTTTTGAAGAGTTTCACCAGCGGAAACGAGACGGAACATTTAGTCGTTCCGAGGAACGTTTTCGATAGTTGGTATCAAAAGTTTACGACAAAGTTTCGACGGGATCCGGATTTTTTAACCCGGAATGTCAACGTCGTTTGAGATGAGACTAAAGATATCAACCCAGTTAGAAGAGTAGTACTATAGAACAGACGTGTAAAGTTAGTTTTGAGCGCGTAGCGTTTACCGCGACGAATAGGTGAATTTTCTCGTCGTCTCGTAGGTGTCTGTCCCTTTTCAAACTTCATAATCATCATCAAAAACATCAATACAATCAGATTCAAATGACGACCGGAACAGAATCAAAAAAGCCAAAAGCAATCATCTCCCCGTCGTTACTCGCGTGCGATTTCGCCAACATGCAATCGGAATCCGAGAAAGTCCTCTCGTTCGGCGCCGATTGGCTTCACTTGGACGTCATGGATGGCCACTTCGTCCCGAACTTGTCCTTTGGCGCTCCGGTCATTGAAAGCTTACACAAACACTTCCCGGAGGCATATTTCGACGTCCACTTGATGGTGACGAACCCGAGAGATTACGTAGAACCGATGAAAAAAGCTGGGTGCGACATGTTCACGTTTCACATCGAAACCTGCGCGAACATCGACGAAGCGATTGGTCTGTGCGAAAGCATCAAAAAAGGAGGCATGAAAGTCGGCGTGGCGATGAAACCGAAAACGAACGCGGAATCTATTTTCGCCTTAGCGGACGAGAATTTCGTGGACATGCTCTTAGTGATGACCGTGGAACCTGGGTTTGGAGGGCAAAAGTTCAACCCGGATATGATGCCAAAAGTGAAAGAGTTGCGCGAGAAGTATCCCGCGATGGATATTCAAGTCGACGGCGGTTTGAGCGCGTCGACGATCGGCATGGCGAGCGAAGCTGGAGCGAACGTCATCGTCGCTGGAAGTTCCGTGTTTGGCGCAAAGGATGTGAAAGGTGCGATTGATGTGTTGAGGCAAGCCGTGGATGCCGCTTAAACCATCATCAGAGAGAGAGAGAGAGAGTGAGAAGTTTAGTTTTAATAGAAGCGCGTTTTACACAGTTGTTCCACACAACAAAGTCCACACTCAATCCACTCACACTAAAAGTGTTCCTCTCTCCGCCTCAAACGACAAAAAAGAAAGAAGGAAAAGGAACGTCATCATGGTGTTGCGAAGAGCTGCGAGTATTGCCGTCGCCTCCACGTCGAAGAGATGCGCTTCGTCGTCTTCTTCTTCTTCTTCTTTTGGAGTGAGAAGACACAACAGTAATTCCTCTTCCCCGTTGGGAAACAAAACGAATCCAAAAACGAACAATGTTAACATCGAAGAGATGCCGGAACTCACCGCGTTCGATGCAATCGGTGGATTACTCAAAGCCTCCACGGGAGGGATCGCGGTTTTTGGTGTCGGCGCGGTCGGGGTCATAGGCGTCGCCTCGTTTGCCGCGAACGTGTCCAAACAATTCATCAGAGACGGCGGCGAGAAGAAAGAGAAAACGAAAGGGAAAAGGGAAATTCTGTTGGAGGAACTGAACGCGTTGAAAGAAGGCGAGGACACGTGGGGGAACAGACGAAGGCAGAGGGAAGTTAAAGGAGAGCTGAAGAAGCTCGTGGACGAGATGTAGCAGAGAGAGCATTCATTGCGCGTTATAGTGGTGTGCTATTGTTACTATTATTATTACTGTTCCTAGAGGCTATTATTATTATTCGTCGTCGCTTTTGGCGTTCTCGTCTTTGCGTTCGTCTTCGTCGGGCGAAGCCGCCGCGACGGGGTCTTTCGCTTCCTCTCCTTTCGCGGGAGGAGAAGAAGTAGAAGCTGGAGCTGAGTCCATATTTTCTTCATTCGTGGTACTCTTTTTTGGCGTGGGCGATTTTGTCGGCGTTTTCGTTTCGGCTTCAGCCGCCATTGCTTTCATTTTCGCTTTCAATAATTTCGCTTCGTCGGCCAGACGAGCGTCGTTGTGTTTAATCGACTCCGCGACGACTTCAGCCAACTCTTTCAACTCGCGACCGATAATGTCCGAGTCGAATTTACCAGCTAAGCCGTGTAAGCACTCTCGCAACGCTTCGCAATCGGCTTTGACGTGTCTTTCGATGGTACCGCCGACAGATTTCCTTTCCTCCCAAACCGTTCTCAAGGAGGAGGCTAACTTGGCGTCAAACTCTAAAGCGACTACGCCGAGGACGTTGTTTTGATCGTTCTCTTCAAACATGCCACGGACGACTTTGGAAAGCGTTCCGAGTTCTTTCATTAATCCTTTACTGAATTGAGAGGCTTCTTTGTCGAAATCTTCGAGCGGTTCGTTTTCCCAGGCTTTGGCGAGTTGCGGTAACGTGCCGCGATGGAATCGCAAGCGTTCTCGAATGATTTCAATGAGCTTCAGATGGATGCGTTCGCAGTGCGTTTCGAAATCGCGTCCAACTTTATCGAGGTTCGCAAAGGCTAGTTTACGCCTCGCGTCTTCGTTGCCGATCGATGGTAGTTTGCCTTCACCTGTTGCGGCCGCGACGTTATCGCTACTGCTGCCAAACTTTGTCGTCGTAATGTCTGAAAGTTTCGCTTTCAAAACCGGCGCGAGGGATTGGAACAATCGGAGCGATTGTTGAGTCACCGACAGATGCTTCGCGGTGATGGATCTCAAGTTTGCGCCTTGCATGGCTTGTGCGCCGAGAACTAACACGCAAGCACCATCGTTGAACGCACCGAGTAATTCAGCGACGCGACGAGCTACGTCTGCCGATAAATCTGGAATACTTTCCGCGATATCGCTGTAATCGTTCAGCGTGCGAATGAGCATCAACGCCGTCGTCGTGGCGACGTGTTCAACTTTCGTGTTTTTATCGATAATTTTCGTCGGTAGCGGTTGGTTCTTATCGTTTTCAGCATTAGTAGCGGCGTTGCTTTCTTTCTTTTCATCCTTTTCTGTTGAAGATGCCACCGCAGATAAGCGATCCAAAAGCTCTTGAAAATGTGCCGGGACCGTCGCTTGCGACCAACTCTCTTGCTCGAGCAGCGTCTTCAACTTATCCAACTCGGCGGCGTGTTTCACGTTCAAGAACAAGCGCGCCTGAGAATGCACTTGCGACCTTAACGCCACGCACCGCTTCCCGTTTTTCTTATTAGCATTCTCCGCGAGACGAATGAACGCATCCGAAGCTTTCGTTATTCTCGTGAACGAAGTCGCGTCGAGTTTTGCGTTGACGTGCTTGCGGCAACTCAGGAGTCTGGCGAAAAGCATCGAGCCTCCGTCGATGATTGAATTCGACGATTCGCGGATGGCAAAAACTGCTTTGGAAATACCATCTCTCGAAAACCGCTCGTTGGCTTCATCGCGAGCTTCTTTCAGGACGAAATCCATAGAGAATTTTGGCGAGGGCAAACTCTTGGGCGTTTCCACGGCGCCAGCGCTTTCGCTCGCATTCTCATCGAATTCATCACTGGAAGAGGTGAACACGGACATCAAAACGTCTCGAATAATTTCACCGCGCTTGAAATGTAAGCGTGACATGATTTTGCTCACGGCATCGAGCGTTCGGATGTAATTCTCAGAGGAACAATTTTGAAGCGCTAAATAAATATTCTCCATGTTACCGTCTGCTGCGTTTTTATTTTCAGCGACAGCGGCGCTGACCTTTGAAGGAGTGTTTGTTTTACCACCAACACTCGCGAAAACTTTTTCGCACACGCGTTCGACATCTCTTTTCAAATCACGCAAAATTCCACGCGAAACCGCGTGAATCGCGTCAACCGTTGGCATGACTGTGCTCGATCTCAACAAGCCACGAAGCGCCGGTAAGATGGACTCAGATACTCGATCGTACTCGTCTTTATCGAAGCTTCCCTCATCGTCTTTGATTTGATCGTCGACACCATACTTTACTATGTTCGCGATTCCATCGTCTACGATGTTCGATTCGACGCGAGCTCGAGAGCACAACTCTGCCGTAATTGCACCCGTGCATTTTCTCTTTGCAATCTCCAAATCTTTCGGAAGATGACTGAAACACGAAAAGACGTTTTTCGTCGTCGTCGTTGCCGCGTTACTTTTACCACCGCTACTATTACTAATATTCATGTGTTTATTGCTTGCAGAAGACATTGATGACGATCCTTTCTCTTCCTCTACTTCCCCCTCTTCGCTGTTGTTTTTCGTCGCCCTTTCAATCGCCGCTCTCAAACTTCTCTCGCACTCGTCGATCGCTTCTAAACACTCCGAATACTCCCCGGATTCTAACAGCACGTCCACGTCTAACTTCGTCTGCCGAATATTCTCGATATCTTTCAAAGTTTCCGCCAATCGTAAAATGTTGTCCCTCCTTCTCGACGTCTCTTTCACTTTTGCCGTGGCGTGCGCAGCTCTTCTAAAACTCCTCCGATTATTCGTTCTTAAATCGACGACTGCTTTCTTCGTCTCCTCTATCGTCTCTTGTAACTTTTTCGTTTTCGCCATCGCTTCTAAAAACGCCTCGGCGCGATCCCCGACGCGTTTCATAATCACGCTCTCCACCAAATCTAAGTACTGTCCGAGCTGCTCTTGCGCTAGCACCGCGCTATTCGCCACGTTGTCGTCGTCTAACGACGTCTTATTATTATTATTATTATTATTATTATTGCTCTCTCCTACTAAATCGCTCACTAAACACGGCAAAATCTCCTCGAATGCCTCCCTCGACGTTAAATCAAACTCTTCTCGGAAAAAAATGGACGGCACTGAACTCAAAAGCTGATTTTGTCTGTGCATTTGCTCCTCGAAGTCGTCCGCGTTCATGTTGTTGGTCGCGGCGAACCCGTCCGCCAACGCCGACCCCGCGGACGACGACTTCGACGCCGTTCCCGCGCTCTTATTCTTCTTCTTCGCCATCGCTCTCGTCGCCACGAACCTCGCGTACGACGTCCGTATCGCTCTCAAATACTTCTCAAAGTCCGTCGGCGATACCTCCGGTAACGTCTTCTTAATCACTCCGTGGTTCTTCAACAAAGTCTGTTCGATGCGTTTCTCGTCCAGTAAGAGGTTGCTCTCTTTTTCCATCATCATCATCATCTTGTTGTTGTTAATGTTGTTGTTGTTGTTCGTAGCACTCCCAGTATTCCCATCTTCGCTCGCGTATCCGAACAACGAGTACACCGCCGAAGTGAACCCAAAATCGTAGTAATCGTAGTCGTTTGAAGAAGAAGACGCCGTCGTCGTCGCTTCTCCTGAAGGCGCATTCAAAACGCTCGTTAAATACGACGTCTCCGCGATTAAAGACGCGATTCTTCGTCGCTCCTCTTCTTCGTCTTCCTTTTTGTCCTTCTTCAAAAAAGAATCGTTAGAAAACTCTTTCTTCTTCTTCTTCTTCTCTTCTTCTTCGTTTTCTTTCGAAGTCCTCGCTTCCATCTTTATCTTCTTTAAAAGCACGAGAGAGAGATGAAGAGATGAAGAGATGAAGAGATGAAGAGATGAAGAGAGGTGAAGAGAAAGAGAAGAACGAGCGGGAAGAGAGAGAAAATTTTCTGAAGCGTGGCAGCTCTTTTTTCGAAAAGAAATTTTTTTCTTCATTTTCCTTTAAGTGACACTGGAGACAATTAGCTCGTACACATCAACATCAGAGGAGCACGACTCAAACTACTCTACGACGACGACGACTCTCTCTGTATTAAAATCTTTTCACTGGATACGCTTTTAAAAGAAAGAATACAGACGAGACTTCACGCTTTTTGACAAATAAAAATGTCGAACAGACATATATCAAACCCCGAGGAAGACGGGTGGGAAAAAAGCGACTTCCCAGTCGTGTGCGACGATTGTCTCGGCCCGAACCCGTACGTGAGAATGCAGAAAGAAAATTACGGCGCGGAGTGCGCCATCTCGGGAAGACCGTTCACGGTGTTCCGATGGCGACCAGGACACGACGCGAGGTATAAGAAAACAGTCGTGTGCAAAGAAATCGCGTTGGCGAAGAACGTCTGCCAAGTGTGCTTGTTAGATTTGGAATTTGGGATTCCAGTGCAAGCGAGAGATGCGGCGTTGGGGGCGATTTCAGATATGGCGGTGCCGAAAAGCGCGGTGAACGTGGAATACGTGACGAAACAGATCGAGGAGAAACTGGAGGAAGATGCTACCGCAGACGTGACTGGGATGTTAGGTGGAGTCGCCGGGAACGCGGAGGACGATTCGGTGGGAGGGAAAGCGGCGATCGTGAAGGACGCGATGGAACAGTTGACGCGGATGGCGAGGAAGAAGCCGTATTATCAAAAGAATAAGGCGCCGATTTGTACGTTTTGGTTGAAAGACGCGTGCACGCGAGCGGATTGTCCGTTTCGACCGTGCAACGGGGACACGCACATGCCAGAGTTATCCGCGAATGCAAAGTTTAGGAAGCAGAATATTAAGGATCGGTATTACGGGACGAACGATCCAGTCGCCGAGGCGATGTTGGAAAGAGACCGAGAGAAGAAACCGAGTTGGCAAGCGCCGGAGGATCAAACGATCAAGACGTTTTATATCAGCGGTGTAGACGGGGAGAACGTGCAAGAGGGAGATTTGAGAGCCGCGTTTTGTACGTATGGGGCTTTGAAGAAAGTACACGTGATGAAAGAAAAGAAGTGCGCGTTTGTGACGTTCGCGGAGAGAGAAGAGGCCGAGGAAGCGGCGAAGCAAAAATGCGGCGCGCTCGGATTTGAAATCAACGGCGTGAAAATGAAGTGCATGTGGGGAAAGTCAAAAAGCGAGAGTAAGAAGAAAAAGCAAGCAGGTGGAGAGGAAGGCAAAGAAAAAAAGAAGGAGAATTTAACAGACGTAGAAAAACTAGAACAGATGCCGTTACCGACTGGAGGCGCGAAGAAGAAATACGCGAGTATGGACGCGAACGCGATGGGCGCCGCGGCGAAGTAAAAGTACAGTTTTGTTTCTATAGCAGCACGTGTGTGCGTGTAATAATACTATTTTAATACAACAACCGGAAGTAGAAAGAGAGAGAGCTTATTTAATCAACCACCCGGCGAGGCCAAAGAAGGGTAAGAATCGATCGATGGCGGAACACGTAGGATCGACTTTCTTCGTGAAATAAATTTGCCACAAATAGAAGAGGACGATGTCGCACGTAAACGCGACCGAGACTCTGTCTTCGTGTAGAGTTTGCACGTAGTACGTCCATCGCTCGGCTAAGTCTCGCTCTTCGCCGGACGGAACGTATCCGTTCGCAAAGTACCACAGCGAGTAGACGCCGACTAATAAACCGTACACGCCAAAACCTTTGCTCAGCAAGCCTTTTTTACCTTCTCTCCCTTCTCTCGTTTTCGCATCTTCGTTGATCACACCTGCATCATCGGATACGTACGCGGACGTTTCGTTTTCTTTCCTATTCTCGCCGATACTCTTCGCCCTCGTGGCGAAATACGGAAGCAAAGTCGCGTTCGTGAGAAACATGGAGATGGACCAAAACGTGGTCGTTTTCAAATCCCCACCTTTCTCTTTGCCTAATTTCGTTTTATCCATCAACAGAACCGGAAACAACATAAACACGAACGCCTCGGCAAAGTTGAACACGCCCAACGTTTCCGGCTGGACTGGGAAATCCGTCGCTAGTCCGGCAAACGTGATGCCGGCTTCGTTCATGCCTTGTAAGATGAAGAAGAATTGAACGGAAGAGTTTATGACGTCTTGCAAACTTTCGGGAGTAATGGCCCATCCCGGGTATCCCGGAACTGGCGAAAACGGCGGCGAGAGGAGTAACACGTACCAATACGCAGCCGCGGCAGCCCACAACCCGGCGATCTCCAACGCGTTATTATTGTCGGAAGAAGATGTCGTCATCTCTCCCTTCGCGCTCCCTTCGTCACTACTCTCGTTATCATTTTTCTTGTTGTTCTCCTTCTTCTGCTTCTCGGCTAAAATCTGTTCCTTCACCAGCGGCGCTACGACCCGTATGATTGAAAACGACGCCTCCCCTAGCTTCATCGGCGACTCGACCACGTCTCTGGCGTAAATCAGCTTCCCGCTCTCCTTTGAAATCTCGTAAAACGAAGCGCCTCGCGCGTTTGGAAACGGCTCGCCTGCGATTTCAACGTGCCACGTGCACCCAAACGTCAAACTCTCCCCTAATCCTCCCGCCTCCGAGGACGAAGACGTCGTGCTTCTCTCGATGATAAAATCTAAATCGTCCGGTATCCCCGTGCAACTCTCCTCGAATAATTTTTTCACCCGCGCTTTCCCTCGGAATGGTTCTGGGAAGTTGAAATCTTCGTACACGATGTCGTCGTCGACAAACGTCAGCGCTTTCGTCACGTCTCTTTTATTGATGGCGTCGTACATTCCTCGCACGACTGCTTCCGCGTCTCTTCTCGTTTCCGATGACGATAACGATGATGACGCGGAAAGTGTCGTCGTTTCTTCCATCGCGCTGCTCTTCGTCGTCATCGAAACGTCGTCATCTTTTCCCCGCTTCGTCGTGAATCGAAACGACGTTTCCCGGATTTTGCATTTTGATGATGCGCGGGAGGAGGAAGAAGAGACGTGCGACTGATGATGATGATGATAACAGCGCGTGAAAGTCGTGGTTCTTCTCGCGACGACGTTAAAACGTGTCACTGATGATGATGGTTTTACCCTCGCGTGCACAACCATTACGAGTAGGAGTAGGAGTAGATATCTAGAGTCTTTGTTGTGTGTTTTGTGTTTCGTGGTGGAGAACGAAAGAAGTGACGAGATGACGACGACGATTTTTTCACAATTTTTTAAGAAGAGAAAAATGTTTTTTTGAATAAACACAAAGAGTAAAAATTTTTATCGTCACAACATCAACAATTGTTGTGTACTTACAAACCAGCCTTTTTACACTCCTGGGTCAACTGAATCCACCTGTCCAACTTTTCCCCGCCTTTACCGGTTTTGTGCGCCTCTCTGCACATGGCGATGCCTTCCTCGACGGACGCGGCTTGCTCCGCCGCCGCCATGGCGACGCCGGCGTTCAAAATCAAAGTTTCCGCCACTGGACCGGTTTCACCTCCCAAAGCTTCGCGCAAAATTTTGGCGTTGAGTTTAGCGTCACCACCGGCTAAGTCTTTTAATTCGCATTTTTTTATTCCCACTTTAGACGGTTCAAAGGTGTACGTTTTGACGCCGTCTTTGGAGACTTCCATGACGTCCGCCGGGCCGCACGGAGTCAACTCGTCCAAACCCATCGAGTGGACGATTAACGCTTTCTTCATTCCCAAACGCATGAATGAATCTGCCATTAACCTCTGAATATCCGTGGAGTAGACGCCAACGAGCGCGTACTTGGAATGCGCCGGGTTTAACATCGGTCCTAACAAGTTAAACGCCGTTCTCACTTTTAACGATTTTCTCACCGGCGAAACTTTCGCCATCGCCGGGTGGAATCTCGGGGCAAACATAAAACCCATGCCGACTTCTTTCACGCACTTTTCGATAGCCTCTGGGCCAATCTCCACGGCCACACCGAGCGCTTCCAAAACGTCCGCGGAGCCGCAGAGAGAAGACACGGAGCGGCTTCCGTGTTTCGCCACCTTCGCGCCCGCCGCCGCGGCTAACACGCACGACCCGGTTGAAATGTTCACCGTCCCCGCAGAATCCCCACCGGTACCAACGATATCCAAAACATCGTCCCCGGCGTTCACTTGTACCGCTCTCGATTGCATAGCTCGCGCTAACCCGGCCATTTCTGAGCTCGTCTCCCCTTTCGCTCGCAACAGGACCAAAAAAGCAGCGATCTGATTTTCCGACGCATCCAACAACGCTTCCATGGCTTCAAACGCCTCGTTTTCGGATAAATCCTTCCCTTCGCACAAATTTTCGATAACTTTTTGTAAGTTTATTTCCTGTTTCGCCGCGTGTACTGAGTGCGTTCGAATACTACTCGAAGCAGTTGTTGTTGTTCTCTTTTGTCTGCTTGATGATGATGATGATGATGAAAATTTCCGATGATGCTGATGTGCTCCTACTAATTTTCTCGAAGACGACGACGACGACGATTCAGACGACGACGTCGTCGTCGTCATCATCGCGCCGCGCTTAGTAATTAGGTGCGATGACATCAAAACGGATAAAGAAGAAGATGAAGACATCAAAGTTTGTTGCTCTTCTGTTGCTGTTTAAAAATAGAGAGAAAGAATTATATCCAAAAACAAACGATATCCAAAACACACGACGAGTTCTTTCTCGGGGGTCGTACCTCTACAAAAAAAGAGAGAGAGAGAGAAACAAAACGAGGAGATAGATGACTTGTCGTTTCAGTCGTCTTTCTCGTGCGAAAAAAAAATTCCGCTTTCACGTGAAGAGAAAACACAACAAACAACAAGCGAAAAAGAAAAAGAAAAAAAACGACAAAACAACAACAGACGACTGACTTCTTCTTCTCAAGACGGAAACACACTTTACACCCATTTTGGAGGATTCATTCATTCGCAAGAAAAGCGAATACTCTTGTTCTCTTCTTCTTCGTTCGAGAAGAGATCAGAGGTGTTTTTTCCAGGAGGAGATTTTAGAAACGATTAA
>Ga0209308_10001009_pt1 | contig 27292 bp, 35 predicted proteins | sample COGITO_mtgs_1204_3_FD_184806 | JGI IMG/M metagenome (GOLD analysis project Ga0209308, IMG submission 184806) | Pelagic marine microbial communities from North Sea - COGITO_mtgs_120405 (SPAdes) (version 2) | ecosystem: Environmental > Aquatic > Marine > Epipelagic ...
ATGTACTCATTAAAGATTCTCCTGTATTACTTCATCAATATTTTCTGAATCGATACCTAACATAGTAATATTTGCTGTATTTAAAATATCTACTTTAGCAGTATCTAGGTCAATCTGACCATCTTTTACTTTTTTAAGGATTGTATCAACTGCTTTATCAGCAACATCTTCAGCCCATTGTTTTACTTTTGACATAGTGTGTTCTCCTTTTTGTTATTCATACTATTATAATATCATACCTGGCACCAAAGTCAAGCGCTAATTATCGTTGATTTTACTTACTTTTTTAAAGAACAGAACCAGAACATTTGACCAGAAGGTCTATTTTTCTTATTTCCAGTTGGATTTTACCCATTCCTGGTCTGATTCGTGTGGTTTTGGATTGCCGTGGAAGATTGCCACTTTAGCACTCTTTGATTTTTCAAAGGTCCAACTGTTCTTATGAAACCTTGTTTGACTACGGTCTAGCCATTTATATGATTGTGTCCAAGAATCAGGGAATATTTTAACATTTTTTACAAGTGGTTTTTTATCAACTAAATCTGTAATAACATTTTGGTCACCTTGTAATCTCATAAAATCTGACTTCTTTTCTAAAAATGGTTTCCAAATACCCGCTGTGGCATTGGCATTATTAAATCTTAATATACTACTATTATAAAACATTTGTGGTTGACCAAAGTCTCTCATTACACCAAAGGTCTCAGCATTACCAAAGGTAACAAAATCATCTATGTTCTCTAATATTACCACATCTAAATCAAAGTATAGGCAGGGGCCCATAAGATTAGCCTCTGGACTAAACAATGATAGTTTGTTCCAATAACCTGTATATTCTTCAGCAAATGGTAATTTTCTTGCCTCAAAGTTATCTTCTTTAACTACTTTTTGTAATTTAATGTGGTTTGTATAACATATAAATTTAAATGGCACGGTAAGGTGTCGCTTTACCATATTATATAAATTTTGAGTATAGACAGGTTTAAACTTTAAACCCCAATTAACACACACTACATTTATCATAAATTAATCCAATTGTAAACAGCTCTCATACTTAATATTAAATACATTAATTCCATTAAAGCTCTTGGCCAATCTTTATCTTTTAAACCAAAGTAAACCCACATTACACAAGCTATCACACTTAAACTCCAACCAACCCATTGAGTTGATATATTAGCTGATGATAAAATAGATACACTAGCCATTGCTATAAAAAAACCTAACCATCTCCAACCGTTAATGTTTTTATAGTATCTAATTTTCATACTGCTACATCATTATAAGCTTTAATTGTTTTAATTACTTTTTCCATATCGTCTAACTTTATCATATTCGGACCATCACTAGGAGCATTGTCGGGGTCTTCGTGTGTTTCCATAAAGATAGCGTCTGGTTTAAATATCGTTGAGGCGTAGGCCATATATGGAGCATAGTCTCTGTTACCACCACTACTATCGCCTTTACCACCTGGTTGTTGTACACAATGAGTAGCGTCCATACATATCTTTGTACCAAATTCTTTCATCTGTATTAGGCCTCTGTAATCTACCACTAATTGATTGTAACCAAAAAATGTGCCTCTTTCACATAACATAATTTTTTCTTTTGGTAAACCTGTTGATGTGAGTTTATCTACAACACCTTTCATATCCCAAGGTGCTAAAAACTGACCTTTCTTTACATTTATCATTAAACCTGTTTTACCAGCAGCCAATAGTAAATCTGTTTGTCGGCATAGAAAGGCAGGTATTTGTAATATATCTACAAACGGTGCCAGTTCTTCACATTGATGTGGTTCGTGTACATCTGTTAGTGTATCAATGCCTGCTACATTTAATGCTTGAAATATCTCTTTACTTTCTTCTAAACCTAAACCTCTTTTAGATTTTAAACTTGTTCTATTTGCTTTATCAAATGATGATTTAAAAACATAATCAAAGCCATTATCATCACAAATCTTTTTCATTTTATTTGCTATCATAAGGGCGTGTTCTTTTGATTCTAATTGACAAGGTCCTGCTATAATTATCATACTTGTTGCTCCATTAAAGTTTTGTGTGCTGTACCATTATTTATCTCTGCCATAGTAAACTGGTTCTCTACGACAAATTGTAACCACTCTCTTATTGTTTCTCTACCAGGTTTTAGTGGTTTTTCTATCTTTGCTAAATCTCTACCTGATACTGGCGAAGCCACGTTCATATTGTGAGTTATTGCTGGTACTTTATTTAATACAGCGTCTATGGCCGCCATACTCATATTGGTAACTAGACAATGACAATTTTTTAAATCTTCTTTTATGTCTTTGTTCCACCATTGATTACCAGGTCTTGGTTTATTTCTAACTCTTATTTCTCTTTTTGTGTATTTTTTTAATTCTGCTGATACTTGATTTATCCAGTCTTGTTGTGATATGCCGTTTATATGATAAGTTACCGTTGGTGATGAAGGACAAAGTAATATATGTTTTGTTTCGCCTGTGTACCAACCTTTAAAATCTACATCTATACCTTGTGATCTTAATTTATTTAATCTTTTACCATTGCCTACTTTACCTCTTATTGTATGAAGGCCACCTTTTATAATTCTAAAATAAGTTTTACTAGGATCGTGTATAATAGGACTAGGGTATCTAGTTATCTGTTCAGTAATGTAACCTGTATCCACAAACCACCATTCTTCTTTTTTATTAATACATTGTCTAATATCCTCTGTCTGGCCATCACCTAAACCCCAGAAAAAGTGTACAATTTTATCTGTCTCTGGCCAACCTTTTTTAAAATGAGGCCAAAGTTGGTGTGATAAACAATCTTTTCTAGCTATTTGATGATAAATGTTCATTATAAAATTTTAGTGCCTCTTTATGTTTTCTTTTATTATAACCCTCAGCAAACTGATAAGCCATATAATTATCATTTAAATGTACAGGTTTATAATTTGCTCTAATTAAATATATTTGACCAAAAGAATATTTACCAGGCCCCTTTCTTATTCTTTGCCATAGTCTATTTCCACTTTTAGACTTTTCTGTTTTTAACATATTATATATTTCATTTTTTGGTCTTAATGCTTCTTTATCAGCAATTGTAATAAAGTCAGCCGTTTTTACTTTAGCCTTATCACTCTTATGACCAACCCAAAATTCTGGTAAATCGTATGTATCGTATTCATTATTGTAGTGTGTCTTTAACTCTGAACCTATTAGTGTAAAAGTTCTTTTGCCTTGTTGTGTAGCCAATATTTCATTGACAATATGTGGTATACTAGACTTTGTAAGCCATATATCAGTTCTCATTTTAATAACTATACGTTCTTTTACAGCAGGTAAAGCCTTGTAAAAATCCCATATTTGATTAGGTGCTGATAATTGAAACTCATCATCTTTTCTATCGGCTTTACATTGATCATAGATACTAAACGGTGTAAACTCTGATAAGGTATTGTATAAGAGTTTATGGTTTTCTCTACCTATATTTTCAAATCTTTTTTCACCTGTGTAAACGAATCCTATATCCATTTCCTATTACCAACTCCTTTAGTTTATTATATGGTACATCTTTCCAAGGTTCATAGTTTTCAAGCCAATGTAGTGCTGGCTTCATTTTATCCACACCGTCTCTACTGTTACAATAACTTAATAGATAATCGTAACACACTTGTTTGTCGTTAGGATATTCTTTATATGTTTGCCTTGTCAAATATAATCTACATAATATTTTTCTTCTTCTATTTTTACTTATAATTTTAAAACACTTATTACCACTTCTTAAATCATTTGGACTTAATGAGTTCAACTCTTTCATTGTATCATTATAACTTAATAACTTATCTCTCTTAGCGATAATCATAAAATCTTCTACAACTTTAAACTTATTTTTAACTTGATACTCTACACCCATTTCACCCTCTAGCCAATTTGATCCTAGATAGGCAACATCATTTTCACCATTTAGAATCTTATTTAATTCACTCATTATAACATCAATTGATGATTTTGTAAACCATAGGTCGTTTCTCATTCTAATTATATAAGGGTTTTTGGTCAATCTTACAGCATTTATATACTGCCAGACCTGAACACCACCACCTTGACCTCGTCTTAAATTATCAGGATGCCAATAAGCGTCATTACCACCTCTAACATACGGACAATTAGTAAACTTTCTCTCACCATCACCATTATAAAATTCGTGTATCTGATAATCTTTTAATCTATCAAAAAACATTTGGTGGTTTTTAGACCTAATACTTTGATTGTGTCTTATATCGCCAGTAAAAACCACATCTATCATATGAAGTCTTTTAAATTATCTGTATCTCTTTTTAAATTTATTGATGTCGCTCTTGGATATGGATTAGCTTCGTTGTAGTCATTGACTATAATTCTTCTAACGTTTTGTAGGCCACTCACTAGTTCATAATTTTTAAAACCTAAACTATCTAGTATCTCTCTCGTTCTATCATCATATTTTTTAAATCTGGCTGTGGTAAATATTATTTGAGAGCCTTTGTCTTGGTACTTTAATAGTGTCTTTACATTTTCCTCTAAAGCCACAGGTGCCTCGTGGTACATTGCTTTAGGTTGTGCCTTAATTAATGTGCCATCTATATCACAGAATATAACTGGTCTATCATTGTATTCAAACCAATCTTCAGCCGTGCCTACATCTACATAGTTTGTAATCTGTTTTTCTAAAAATATATGTTTGTTCATTAAACAATCTTGTATAATATGAGATACAAATATTTCTTTTACATTTTTACTTTGTAATTTTTCATATGTTCGTTTGTATAAACCTACGTTATCAAACTTATAACCACCTACACAAAACTTATCTGACACCACTTTCTTTTCTATGATACCGTTTATGATACCTTGGTCGTTTGATATAACAAATGATTTACTAGACAATCTCTTTAATACTTCGTGTTCAGTAATACTTGATACACAAACATAATTACCCTCTGTTGGTATGTGATCAAAGAAACTATCACAATCTTTTATAAAAAATTCGTTATCGTCTGATATGTTGGCCCTCTTTAGTATTTCATATACCGTATGAGCAGGTCCTGTTGTGAGTTCGTCCAGTACAACTACATTGACAAGCTTATCATATGTATTTTTTATGTATGTTGATATATTATATTTTGTGTCGTGTTCTTTTAATATTCCTATTGTAACGTTGTATTTGCCAATGTAGTATTGTATTGCCCTCTCAAACATCATCATACCCTTGTAATCAGTTAAGGTAAATTTTGGTCTCATATTAGGAAATCTAGTTGATAATCCAGCCGCTGGTAAAATTATTTCCATAGTCTATTCATTTCTTTTATTAATAATGCCTCTTCTTTACTAAATGGTTTTGTATATCTATAAACTCTTAATAACATTAATATTAGTATATAATTATTATTTGCTAGTTCAAACTTTTCTAATAATTTATCCTGTATATTTTCTACTTTAACATCTAATAATAATTTAGTGTCTCTTAAAAACCATTTACATTCTAAATCTTGTCTTAACTTAGCTATATCAAATATATATGAATCATATTCACTTGTCATACCATCTATAAAATAAAACTGACCATCTTCACCATATATTATATTTTCTAGTGTTAGATCACCAAAGTATTTTGATCTAGGTAATCTTTTAGGTAACTTTTCTAATAATTGTTCTTTAGTAAATATTATTTCACTAGGTAGTTTTATATATTTTAGTTTATCTACATAAACACTTGTATAATCGTTCATTTGTACATCATCACTAAATTTAGATAATGTATCTGTTAAAAAATCTGTAAGTCTTTTTGTATCTCTAACAGCTAAATAAGATTTCATATCTAGTCCGTGTATATATTCCATATCTAAAACGTTGTTACCGTAAGTGTAAACTTTAGGCACATTAAAATGTTGAGATAGTTCGTTTAACTTAATATAGTTTCTATCAACATTTTCCATTTTTCTAATAAACAAACCAGTATTGTTTCTCATTAAATATATTTTACTACCAGAAAAACCTTTTAACTCTTTAATAGTGTGTTCATTCATTGGTATTTTTACTATTGAAATTGATGAAGTCATCATTGTTAGCAAATTGATCTTTATTCTCTCTAAACTTAGCTCTTGCTCTTTCAAGCCCTATTTTATATTTTCTTTTTCTATCGCCTTTGTAATCAAAAAACAAAGCGTTAGGAAAAAAATAATGACCATAAACATCATCAATATTTGTACCTACTACATCACCACCATAAGGTATAATTAAAACTTTACAACCCATTATGTTATGTACACCAAGTTTACCAGAGCCTTTAACACCTTTAGTTAGTATACCTTTTTCTAAAAATAAACTTTCATAACTTTTCTGGTCGCCATACCAAGCTCTATTTTCTTTTTTAAGTTCGTAAAACTTTTCTAGTCTATAATTAAAAAAGTCAATAGTATTTTTAGTTCTTTTCTTTTGTATTATTAGAGCATTGTTCACTCTGGATTTTCTTCTTAATGGTATCGCAATATCAAAATCATTATCATCAACCCATTTGTTAAAATTACCATTAATTAAATGGTCACAACCACTTGATACAATTGTGCCATCTATGTCTGCCTCATTAAATACATATGTCTCTGCTAAAGTTTTTGACTCAATTATATTTTTATCTTTTAAACCTTTTACTCTTATCATATCAAAAGGTCTACCACTCTCTGGCATTATCTCTGTAATCTCATCACTCGCTACAGAAAACTTTGCCTGGTCTCTTGTATGATACCAACCCATAGATGTCCTATAACTATCTAAATAATAATCATAGCCTTCACCAAAACTATTGAAGTGTTTTACTTCTTCAGGTTCTTCAATGCCGTCATTAAAATCTTTTCTTTTAAAAAATGGTATAAAATTAATCATATTTTATAAAAAGTATATTTCAATGTTATTTCTTCTTCCGCTTTTATATCACGCAAGGTAAATAAACTATACCTATCTCCCTCTTTAATTTTTATACAATTAGGTTCATCACTATGATTTATAAAACCTCCTAATGGTGTTCTTATAATTTCACCTTTAACAATTATATGGGTCATACCTAAATTAATATTACCATCAATATCTGTTTTAGCAAATAAACCCATACCCTCTATGGTACTTCTTCTAATATATAATTCGTCTGGTAATGGTTGATATGTCATATTAATTCTTTTACTACCTCAATAACTTTTTTATAATCCACGCCAGGATAAATTGGTAAACTTACCTGCTGTGATGATATTAAATCTGTAACAGGTAGTGAATACTTATCTGTTTTATAAGCAGGTAGTTTGTGTACAGGTAAAGCATAATGACATTTTAATTCTACGCCTTTTTCTTTAGCATACGAAATAAGTTTATCTCTATGTTTGTGTAGTATAGGGTAAATGTGGTAACTATGTGTTACTTGACCTCTTACTGAACAATTACGAAAGTGCCTGTCATATTCTTTAGCAATTAATGTTTTTTCTTCTAATACTTTTTTAAAATTATCAATCTTATGATATAAAAATCTACCATTAATTGTTGACATTCTATAATTATAACCTATCTCATCTTCTTTCCAACTTCTTGCTTCAGAGATATAATCATTGTATTCTTTATTCATAGTAATACAAGCACCAGCGTCACCAAAAGCACCTATGCCTTTGCCTGGGAAAAAACTAAAAGTTCCTATGTCACCAAAAGTACCCACGTGTTTATTAACTCTACGAGTACCGTGTGCCTGTGAACAGTCCTCTATTAGTTTTACATTTCTTTTCTTACACATCTCAGCAATCTTTTCTATCATTGCTGAATTACCATATAAGTGAACAACTATAACTGCTTTTATAGTAGGATTATTTTCTAATGTATTTTCTAACTCATCTGGATCCATACAATAAGAAAGTTGCTCTATGTCAACATAAACAGGTTCAGCACCAACATATTTTATAGCAGCCGCTGTGGCTCTAAATGTATGAGATACCGTGGCAACTTGGTCACCTGGTTTAATGCCTATTGCCTTTAATGCTAAGTGTAAGGCAGCTGTGCCACTAGATACACCTACACAATAACCAGCACCTGTAAACTGCCTAAATCTTTCTTCAAAGTCTTTTGTATCGTAAATATAGTTATTGCTGTTCATTATTGTATCTAGTTCAAGCCTAGTCATATCTTTTACTTGCTCAGTAATTGATGTCATATCATAATATTTTACCATTGATTTACCCAACTTTGTATCTTTAATGATCTTTCTAATGATGTTAATGGTTGCCTGTCTTCTTTTACACTATTTTTAAATTCTTCATAGCCTTGAGCTAATGGTTCTATCATATCAGGTATTTCTATGTTTGTATAACCTTTAACAGAATTAACATTATAGTCATCACCTAACTCGCCTGTGTTATATACTTTTACTTTTTCTACCGATATATCATCAAATATAATAGATGAATTTGAGCCTGCTAATATGATTTCTCTTTTCTTTACAGGACTTACCCAATTTACATTAATGGTAGCAGTAAAATTATTTGTAAATTTTAAATTTAATATTGATTGATTTGCTTTGTCGTTTATATGATTGTTCTTTATAATACTTTTTTTATCTAACACTAGGTCTGGATACAAATAATCTAATATAGATAAATCGTGTATTGCTAAATCTAGTATAGCGTCAACATCTTTTTGAAATAAACCTAAACTAATTCTATGACTATCGTAATATAATGGTGTGCCAATATCTAATGATTTAATTTTTTGTATTGCTGGGTGGTAAACAAATGTGTGGTCTACAAATACTTTATTATCTTTTCTTATCTTTATTAAGTATTCAATATCTTTTGTTTTAATACAAGCAGGTTTTTCTAACCATATATTCTTACCTGCTATTAGAAATGTGGTTGCTAATTCAAAATGTGTATCTGCTTTTGTAGCAATAGCAACGGTATCATATTCTAAATTACTTTGATATAGTTCATCTTTACTAGAAAAATATTGAACATCATAAAGTTCTTTTGCTTTGTCTAAATTCTCTTGGTTGTTATCACATATAGCAACTAAATCTTTACCAAAAACTCTGGCTAAATTCTTACCCCAATAACCATAACCTATTAAACATATTCGCATATAAACTTACCATTCTTATATAGACTTCGTTTTACTTCTTTGCCATTTACAATAGGATATTGAAAGGCAGGAAATATCAAAGCTCTCAATTTGTTATGTGTATCTAAATCTTTAGGCTCAACAACCATACTTTTAAGTGATTTATAGTCAACACTTTCTCTATCATAATATTTACCAGCTAGTTTTTCATCTTGTGGTTTAGACTTATAATTATTATCTATAACATTTTCTATCTTACATTTAAATAGTTTGACAGCAGTATTCATAAGTCTAACATAGTTCTCTTGTGCTGTATGATTTATTCTAATCTTAAATTTCATTTGTGATATAATAGGTCCACCATCAATACTATTATCTATTTCGTGTAAAGTTACACCACTATATCTCTCACCATTGTATAGTTGAACAAAATTAGTATGACAACCTCTATACTTTGGTAGTAAACTAAAATGTAAATTAAAAAGTTTCTTTGACTTAAAATTTTCTGTTTTAATAATCTGATCAAACTCAACAGAAAAAAATATCATATCTTCTAAATCATAACAATCGTTTAATCTATATTCTGTATATCTATTCTTTAATAGATACTTTTTAAAAGAGGGCTGCCAACCATCATTTACATCATCATCTGAATTAGCAACACCTATAATTTTGTGTTTAGGATATTTGTTTCTCAAATACTTATGTGCTTCAATAGCACATTTGTTTTTACCTGCTATTACTATGTGCATATACCCTTTCACTACTAATTCTAAACACCTCTTTGTAATTTATTGATTTTAAATATTCATCAACATCATCACTAGATAGACCTTGTTTTACTAAAACTTTACCTTTTACTTCTACGTGTACAAAAGGTTTATATTCTTCTATCATTTTCTCACCACCTTTTAATACTTCTATTTCAAAACCCTCTGTATCTACCTTAATGTAATCTATCTTTGGTAAATTCATATCATCTAGTTTTCTAATTGTTATGGTTTGATTACCGTCTTTTGAAGCGTGTGTATTACCTGTTTCTGCTGGATTATAATTTACTTTTATATTATCATTCTTAGCACCTAGACCAACAGAATATGTTGAGTAATTTTCAGCAATAACATTTTTTGCTAAACATTGTCTGACTTCTTCTATGGGTTCAAAGGCATAAACGTGTTTAAATTGTTTACACATATCTCTTAACCAAAAGCCAACGTGAGCGCCTATGTCAATGGCATTACCATCTTTATTTACAAACTCTAGTATAGCGTCTCTTTGTTTCTTTTGATATTCACCATCTAAAATCCATCTATCAAAATCTGTGTCTGTATCTGGTAGCCACCACCCTTTTACTTGTTTCATCTTTTAATTTCCTTAGCCTTTGGCATTTCTTGTTTTTCTAATACAACCACGTTTTCATAAAAAGAAATACTATTTGTTGAGTTATTAAATCTAACTTCGGTGTCTTTGAACGGATATGATTCTGAAATTTTACGGCTCATAGTTCTTCTTACGTTCATTTCATCAATTTTGTTTTTCATATATGTCATAAAATTATCAGGTTTATCTTTGTCTTTACTAGGCCAATAATTTAATTCTATATCTTCTATAAGATATACACCAGGTTTTCTAACGTGGTAATACATTTCATCAAAGGTAGTCTTTTGATCTTTTGCTCTATGACTACCATCATCTATTAGTATGTCAATTCTAGGTACTTTTGCCTTAACGTTTCTTAAAAAAGATACATCACCTTGATCACCTATGAATATTTTTGTTCTATCTGATTGGTATTGTAAACATTCTTCATCTATGTCTATACCAAAAATATTAGCCTTTGGAAAATATTTTTCCCACAATCTCATTGAGCCGCCTTTTAATACACCTATCTCTAGTATGTTTATTGGCTGGTCTCTAAACGGAGCAAAGTGTTTATCATATATGTCGCCATAATTAGACCACTTTAATATACTCTCGCCTGTGTGTTCTTTAAATAGTTCGTTAAATTTTTTCATTAAGATTTTAACCACCTGTCATTATTTAAAGTCCAATTTACAACCTGACTTATTCTTTCTTCAATAGAAACTTTTGGTTCCCAACCTAACTCTTTCATAAATGAACCATCTAAAGCATATCTTAAATCGTGGCCGGGTCTACTAGTATGAAAGTCCACCATTTCATATTTTAATTCTTTGTTTTGTGCCATAGAAATCTTTTGTGCTAACACTAAATTATCCCATTCAACAGGACCTACTAAATTAAATTTAGGACACTTAGCACCACCGTAATCTTTATCTAAACCACTAATTTTATCCTGATTTTTTAATAAAAATAACATACCATCAGCCACATCTTTAGCGTGTATGTAGTGTCTGCTACCTGGTATTTTTTTATCTTTATCACTATGAATAGTGACCAAATTACCATCTCTAACATTTTTGATTGTCATTGGTATAAATTTTTCTGGATGTTGTCTTTCACCAAATACATTCATTGTATGGGTAATATAGATTGGCATATCATAAGTATTTTCAAAAGCAACACACAACTCCTCACCACCTGCCTTTGTAGCAGAGTATGGATTAGTTGAGTTGTATCTATCTCTTTCTTTATAGTTTACACCTTTTGGTGCTGGGCCAAATACTTCATCTGTTGAAAAGTAAATAAATCTTTCCAAGTTTTCTTGTTTACGGCCAAAGTTTAATATATTACAAGTAGCTACAACGTTATCTAATACAAATGTCATAGGGTCTTCTATTGATCTATCTACGTGTGATGAGGCAGCCATATGTACAATATAATCAAACTTACCAAGGTCAGCAGTCAACATTTCATTTACCTCAGCTCTTAAATCGTGGTAAACTATTCTAACTCTTTTTTGTGTTTCTTTATCAAACTCTTTCATCATATCAGAAATTCTATTTAAATTACCAGAATAATCTAATCTATCTAACGATACAATTTCCCAATCTGTATTTTGTAGTAAATGTCTAATTGTGTGGTGTGCTATAAATCCAGCACCACCTGTTAATAGTATTCTTTTTTTTACATCATCAAATATTTTCATATCTTTTTCCTCAAACTCATCCATTGTTTTGCTATTACTTCTGGTAAGTGATGTTTCATTATATGTTTTTGGCCTTGTTTTATTTTATTCAAAACTGATTTAGGATTGTTTATTGCCCACTTAATACTATTTTGTATAGAGCCCCAGCCTATAAAATCTATATAATTTCTATAACTAGTTACACCCCTAGTAGTTATAACATATCTACCTTGTGCTATACTATCTATAACTCTATTAGGGCTTTTAAAAGCAATCACCGGTGAGAAACCATCAACAGGTATAGGTATTAATACAAAGTCACTTTTTCTTACCATTTCTTTTTGTAGTTCGTAATCCCATTCATACATTTTTAAACGGCCTTTAGGGTGGTAATGATGAGTTAGTTCTTCCGAAACTTGTAGATGTTTTTGTGTCATACAATTTAGTGTGTAATTTGCTCCTAGTTTTTTACAAACAAAGTCTAAAATAGCTATGGTTTCTTCCCAATCCACTAACGAAAAACTTTTACGACCACCAAAATAACAAAAATTTAAATTTTTTAGGTCTGGTTTAAATCTAGGTTCTTCAATGCCTCTTTCAAAAGGGTCGTCTATGATTATAGCTGTCTTACCTGATTCTTCAAATATCTTTGCTCTTAACTCTTTACAAGTGGTTGTAATTAAGTTAGCGTGTTTACAACCAGTATCCATTATTTTTGTATTTTCAATAGAGTCTTTACCTAATCGCCACTTGTTATCGCATATGTCAAATACAAACTTAATACCTTTTTCTTTTAAATATAAAAAATCTTTTACGCCAATTGACTTTGACATAATTACTAAATCATCTTTATTAGCCTCTTCAACTTTATCAATAAAACCATCTGTTGGTAACATATGTTGTAACGGTATTAAACCTCTAAATCTTTGTGAGGCTCTTTTAGGTATTTTACCTTTTTCAAGGAAGGCTCTGGCCTTTGGTAATAAAAATTTTATATTCATTAATATAATGTTGCTTTATGAGGTCCTAGTTTAAAGTTATTAGGTTTTTGGCCACCTTGTAATTGATTAATTACTTTAAATGCCCAACCACTTGCCATTTCTTCGGATGTAAATTGACATAATGATAGGTAAAACATATGTTCTATTATATGTCCTTCTTTAGGATATTTTGGATTGTCTATGTTTTTAATATCTGTATTAGACAAATAGGCTCCAGCGTTAGGCCCTAAAGTTGTAGCAGGAAAACCTTTTACTATTGCCTCTAACGAAGCAATACTATTAAAAGTAATTAGTGAATCAAATTCTTCTTTTATTAATTGATCTTGTAAAGAAAAGGATTGTCTGTCACTTCTACTTGCTTTTGGTCTTAATACAATCTCTCTGTTTGTGTATTTTTTTGACTCTTTTAAAAATCTTTCAGTCCATTCACCAGCGTCACCACCAAAATGATTAAATACTTTTTGACTAGGTGGCACTAGTAATATTCTGTTTGATCTTGCTCGTCTAGTGTATATTTGATTTGTTCTTAAACCTAAACCCATTCTATCAAATCTATCATCAAAGATGTGTTGTTCTTTGTGATGAAAGGTCCTAGGCATTGATTTTGTAGGATCGTTCTTATATTTTACACCATATGTAAGACCAAATAGTGTTTTATAAATTTCTTTTCCACCTATATGATTTAAAGTTTGTAAATTATTTTTAGAAATTCTATGCCACTTTTTAGTACCAAAGTTACCAAAATAACCTGTGTCAATATAATAAAAGTCTATGCCTTTTTCTATGCATTTATGAATAAGTGGTGATTTACCAAGACCTCTAAAAATACAAGGCGATTTATCATTATCTAAATCTAGTCTTTCAGTTCTAACGTATTCACAATCAGTTATACCTTGAGCACAAGCGGCTATGTAAGGGTCTGTTCTATTTTTACCTTTTCTTTCTCTTTCGTCTGCTTTATCGGTTGCCCAATCTACTGCTCTAATCATTTTTGCCTTTCTAAAAATTTTCTAAAGTAATCGCCCTTTTCTATTTGTGCTAAAGTCCAATGACTTTCGCCAAGGCCGTGTAGAAATTTATCTCTGTCTAAATCGTAATTAGGGTTTTCTATATCTTCTAATTTACCAGCGCTCATAGGTGTTAGATAACCTGTCGGGTGAGTTACAAACAATGCCTTACCCTCTATAATTGCTGGCGCTCCAGATGATGATGTAAACACCACAACAGCATAACTATCTCTTACCTCATCAATTAAATTGGGGTAGTTGTTTCTAGGAGAGTGTATATCAAAATCTTTTATATCGTTCTTTGCTGAGTATAATTTTTTAATATCTTCTTCAGCTGTAGGGTGACCCATACCACTATGAGTTCTTACAACAATATATCTATCTGTATATTTTCTTAATGTCTTTGCTGTCTCTATAGCCCAATCAGCAGCGTTTACACCGTGGCCTGAATAACCACCAGTCCCTCTATTACAACATATATAAATTTTTTTACCTGTTTTTGTATATGGTCTTACATCTATACCACAGGTGTTTCTCATATATTCCCATTTATTAGGTTTAGGATTATCATTAAAATAATTTGTTTCATTAGGAAAAACTTTACCGTAAGCAATTCTAACAAATGAGTTGTGTAAGTGTTGTCTAACTTTTTCATAAGAGTTTAAAACGTTACTATCAAAGTACCATATCTTACCTGCTGGTTCATATCTTTCTATAAGTCTTTTTCTTAAAGTTAAACCAACTCTTGCTTCTTTTTTAGGATATGTTCTTTGATAATTAAAACAAAATACGTGAGAGTATCCGTTCTTAACTTCACTTTCTGGTACTAATTCTGCTCGCCAATTATCATTAGCTACTTGACCAACACCTTTAGCAAAAGCCTTAACTAAATCTGCTTTATAACCAGCCGCTGTGGTTGTTTGTGTATAAACGCCTATCGTATTCATTATAAACCTATTTGAGTTGATTCTTTAAAGGTATCAAACCATTCGTCAGCATAGTGACAATCTTTATATTTTTCAAAATAAGGGCCGCCCTCTGTATAATGTACTAACTTAGCATTCTCATTATACTCATATTCACCAACTAAATGATTCCATTCTACACCTAAATTACCAATTAAGTTTTCACTCTCTAGCCATTTAAATTGATGTAGTTCTAAACCTGTGGCACTATTCACATAATCGGGTGATAATGCTGTACACTTAGCATTATTAAATATCATCATACTAGACCAGTTCTTTTTAGGATATGGTGTTTGTGGTTGATTCATAAATTTAATTGTGCTAGTAGGTGTGTAATCGTGCTGTACACATTGTACGGCATATTTTGTAGTTCTTAATCGCCATAGTTCAGCAATATTAGCTCTCGATAACATATCACAATCCATAAAGATGGCGTGGCCAGAATAATTACAAAGATAAGGTACGAGAAACCTACTAAAGGCAAACTCGGTAGATTGTATCTTTAATCTTTCTCTAACAAATATGTCTTTTATATTTTCTAATCTAATTGGTGTTATAGAAATAGGTTGTGTAGAGTGTTTTAATAAACTATGTGATAGTGTGCTAAAGGCCACCTTTTCATTGTTATCATATCCTACAAATATTCTAATCATTAATATTTTCTAACAATATGTTTTCTTAATGCTCTTGTTAGTTCCTCTATCTTATCTATAATAGAAATCAAACTAGGGTCTGTAATATACTTACCTGACTCTTTTGCTTGATCTCTCAAATCGTTATACTCTTTTACGGATATTCTTACCATAGGTGTTGTATCACGTGTTGATTCATTTTCAAATGTTTTGTCCATTGCTTGTGTATCTTCACCATAAGAAATACCGTTTTCATCAACAAACACATCATTCTCTGGAAATGTTTTTGTCATTATTTAATCCCCTCATTTACTAAATGACCTTGACTTTCTCTTTCTATGTCATTGTGGTCAAATTCTGCCCAATATAATTCAAATGCTACACCATCTTCCATACCTATAAACTCGTGGAATAATCCTGGTTTAACGGTAGTAAAATCGCCAGCATTTAATATTGTTTCATCTATTAAACCTGATTGTTTACCTTGTTGCCATACTCTAATCATCATCTTTCCTGATTCAACATAAAATCCATTCCATTTAAATTTATGTCTGTGTTTAGAACACGCTACATTTTTTTTATATTCAACTCTATGAAATTCTAAAACTCCATTTTTGTGAATCATTTCCGTTTGACCCCATATCTTGCCTGCTTTATTGCTCATCTTAACATCACTCCTGCGTCTTTTCTTCTTTTACCTTTTAAGTGGTCACAATACTCAGCCATATATGTGTCAGGCCAAGGATTGCCAACCTTATCAATAGTTGGTGCTAGATTATGTGTTCTAATACCGTGTAGATATTTTTTTCTTACACAATCCCAAACATAACTATCGTGCCATTCTCTTTCTTTGAATAGCAAATCTTTTGTATAGTGTCTTCTTAAATTATATATAAAACTTTTTGTAATGGGTTCCTTTAAATTATAACCTACAAAACCACATTCACTATAATAACTTGGTCTATCTATAAATGAGACAGCACAGCCCTCTGGTAAAAACTTTCTTATTACTTCTTTCTCTGTTATGGTTTTCTTAAATATAATATCAGCGTCAGCCCAAAACACATAGTCATAATCACAATCAAGCATTAAGTGTGTCTTAGCAAATATCTTATAGGCAAATCGTATAGCGTCCATCTTATAGTCTGTTGTAGTTTCTTTATGTTTTTCATATTGACTATCTACATTTTTTGGTGAGTTTCTATCAATAAACTCTTGTAATTCTGGATTGTATTTGTGTATGTCTCTAAAGAAGATACCCTCTTTTGCTGGATGCCAACCCTCGTGGTAAACATATAGATCAAATGGCCAATTATATGTCTCAATAAATTTATGAGCATAATAATCGTAAAGTCTTTTATTAAATGTGGTTACTAATGCTATTTTCAAAACCTGCCCTCATTATATAATAACTATCAACAATATCGGTGATAGGGTTGTTTAATGTTTGTTGATCAAATGCTTTCATTAAATCAACGCCTTGTGTTTGTGTAAACGTTTCGTACATTTTTTGTTTGTCAGCATTGCCTTTACCTGTGGCCAGTTTTTTGACAACGCTAGGCACAATTGTTTTACAAGTAAATCTTTTTTGTAATCTGTATTTGAGAATACCGCCGTTTTCAGCAATTTGAAACACAGCTTGCCCTTTTGAGCCATACGAATAGCCCTCAATGAATACGTGTTTGTTTTTTTGTTTTTTGTGTAGTGTGTCGAGTATGTGTAAAACCCAACTAGATAAGTTTGTAAATCTATCAATAGGACTTTTAAATTCTTTGTGTTCATAACCTATAACGTTCTCTAACATTTTACCAATGTATTTCTTTTTACTTGTTAGATAGTAAAAATAACAATCACTAAACGCTGTGCCACCATTTGTTGATACACAAACGGCAGGACTGTTTAAACTATAATCAATTCCAATTATCGTCTTCGTCTTTATTAACCCACTCAACTTCATCCTCCTCATTATCTACCTCATATCCACAAAAGGGACAAGTAAAAGGTTGTAAATCTTGTTCTTCAATATCCCATATTATAGAATATTTAGTTTCGCAGGATGAACAGGTTTTTTCTACTTTGTTTGCCATTATAGTTTAAAAGATTTAAATTGATCTTTTTTTACATCTTGTTTTATGCCACCAATAACATAAGATTCTATCTCTGTTTCTTGTGGAGCATTTTGTGTTGATCTACTATTCAACCAATGGTCAACCCAAGGTAATGGATTTGTTTTTTGGTCGTAAGCAGGTGCTAATTGTATGGCTTTCATTCTTCTATTTGCCATATATTCTACAAACTGGTGTAAAAGTTTTTCTGATAAACCTATCATTGAGCCTTTACTAAACAAATAAGTTGCCCAACGTTTCTCTTCCTGTACAGCCTCATCATACATTTTGTAAACTTCTTTTTCTGTTTCTTTTATAATCTTTGTAAAGTCTTTATCGTTTTCATAGTCTTTCCAATTATTAATAATTCTTTGTGACATTGCTAAATGTTGGCTTTCATCTCTAGCAATAAATGATATAATCTTAGCAGAGCCTTCTAATTTTTTTAGTTCACCAAAAGCAAAACTACAAGCAAATGAAACATAAAATCTTAAGCCCTCTAGTATGTTTACTGATACCATAGCTAAATATAATTTCTTTTTAAGTTCATACATATCAACTTTATCTGGTGTTAATGTCCATTGATAACCCATTTTAATTAAGTCATCATAAGTTTTTGTTACACTTTCTGCTCTTTTTTCAATCTTCTCGTCTTGTATAATAGTGTCAAATACTTCACTTGGTTGTGAGTATAAGTTTTTAATAATGTATGTATAACTTCTACTATGAATTGTTTCCATAAAGTCCCAAGTAACAATGGCACCCTCTAATTCTGGTAAAGATACAAAAGGTAAAAATGCTAAACAAGGGCCTCTACCTTGTACACTATCTAACATTGTTTGATATTTTAGATTAGAAGTAAAGATAAACTTTTGTTCATCTCTTAATTCAAGGTAATCGTTTCTGTCTTTTTGTAAAGACACTTCTTCAGGTCTCCAGAAATAACCTAATTGCTGTTGATTTAATTTATCAAATATAGGATACTTCATATTATCATATCTTTGTATTTGTAAATCATCACCAAAAAACATTGGTTGTTTTGTAGCGTCTAATTTTTTGTCTTTATTTAAAACAGTTTTACTCATTATTGTATTCGTCCTTTTCTTTTACATTTCTTTCTTTGTCTTCATAAAAGTAATCATTACTATCACCAAATGCCCATTTGGACTCTTGTTCACAATAAAAGTTTCTAGTTGAAACTTGAAAGTCTGGTCTCTTTAATTCTTTAGGTGTTAAACTTTGTTCATACCACAGCATTCTATTATTAGGTTGAGCAAAGAATTGACCATTGTCTAACTTACCAAAATTGTGTTGTTTATGTTCAGATGGCACCTCACTAACTCCTGTGTCTATCATATTTACATCACCGTGGCAACAATCTATTGTAAACATATATTCACCTTTTATTCTACCACCACCTTTTAACATAATTTCTACATCACAATTCTTTAATAATCTTTTTGACCATAACTGAATATTATTACTAAAACTATCCCATAACTCTATGGTACTTAAAGGTAATAATTCTTCTTCTTTATAGTTTGTTTTCCATACAAAAGCAGATAACGGAAACTTATCAAAACAAGCGCCATATTCTGGTAGATATGCTTCAAACATTAAAGCACGACCTTGTACAGATTTTACAGCGACCATAACTGCCTCAACTAACTCGCCGTGGCCTTTTTCTAAATCGTGTAAGTATTCTTTTCTTACCCAACATTTAATATACGGTGTGTTTGCTACAAAGTTCATTTAAATTGTACAAGACTCGCAAGCCTCGTCCTCTGTTTCTTCTTTTTTATCCTCAACAGGAGTATCGTAATCAATACTATGTTGTGGTTCGTCTTCGTCTTTCTTACTATCATACGTATTTTGATAATAAGATGTTTTCCATCCTAACTTATATGTTGTCAACAAGTCCTGTGCCATAACTGATATAGGTACTTGGCCGTCTTCAAAATGTTCAGGATTATATGACCAGTTACCAGATATTGCCTGGTCAAAATACTTTTGCATTACACTAACGATATTTATATATCCTTCGTTGCTCTTCATATCCCATAATAAAGTATAATTGTTTTTTAATTTCTTATATTCTGGTACGACCTGTTTTAATGGGCCTTTTTTAGATTTCTTAACACTTAAATAATCTCTAGGTGGTTCAATGCCGTTTGTAGCATTTGAAACCACACTAGAGGATTCTGATGGCATTTGAGCCGAGAGTGTGCTATGTCGGAGGCCCGACTCTTTTATTTCTTTCCTTAACCACTCCCAATCATAAGTTAGATTTCTGGTTACAACCTCATCTACCTCTTTCTTGTAAGTGTCTATCGGTAAGATACCATCGGAATATTTTGTTCTATCAAAGTAATCACATTTGCCTTTTTCTTTAGCAACTTCGCTACTAGCCTTTAATAGATAATATTGGAAAGCTTCTGTTAGTTTATCAACTTGTCGCCAACCTAATTTTTGTTCGTAAGTATATCCTTTTTTAGCAAGATAGTGAGCAAGGCCAATATAACCTATACCTAAACTTCTTCTAGCTTTTGTGGATATTTCAGCAGCCTTTACAGGATACTGTTGATGATCTATAATCTCATCTAAACTTCTAACTGCCAAGTCACATAAGTTTTCCAACTCATCTCTTTTGTCAATTGTACCTACGTTGATAGCAGATAGAATACATAAAGCAATCTCTCCCTCACCATCAATGTGTTGTAAAGGGTCTGTTGGTAAAGTTATTTCTTGGCATAAGTTTGACATTCTAACTAAATCTTTAAAACTAGAGTGAGTATTACAATGATCAATATTCATAATATAGATACGACCTGTTTCTGCTCTCTCTTTTAACATATTCATAAAAAGATTTGGTGCTGATATTTTCTTTTTAGATACTGATAGTTTTCTTTCTGCCTTTAAATAAAGTTCATCAAACTCTGGTGTGCCCCACTTCTCATACAATTCAGGCACTTCGTGTGGTGAAAACAAAGTTATGTCTTCTTCGTTAATAAATCTTTCGTAAAATAGTTTTGATATTTGTATAGAGTAATCTAATTTTCTAACTCTATTATCTTCGGTACCTTTATTATTTTTTAAGACTAATATGTCTTCTATTTCTTGGTGCCAAATTGGGAAGTGTACTGTTGCTGATCCGCCTCGTACTCCGTTTTGGGTACAGCACTTAACAGTCGCTTCAAATTTTTTAAGAAAAGGTATAACACCCGTATGTTGTACCTCACCGCCTCTAATACGTGAGTTGATACCTCTGATTCTTCCGGCATTAATTCCGATACCAGCCCTTTGGGCAACATAACGTCCAATAGCCATATCACTACTAAAGATACTAGGTAAAGTATCGTCAACGTCAACAAGGACACAACTAGCATACTGCCTAATAGGGGTACGGACACCAGCCATAACAGGCGTTGGAATATTAATTTTAAAAGTCGAAATGGCGTCATAATATTTTTTAACATAACTCATCCTTTTATTTTTGGGGTATTGAGCAAAGACAGTAGCAGAGATCATCATATACATAAACTGAGGTGTTTCAAATATCTCACCGTTTGATCTGTCTTGTACCAAATACTTATCAATTACTTGTCGTAAACCAGCGTAGGTAAATGTATAATCTCTTTCGTGGTTTATCCAATTTTCCATTCTATCAAAATCTTTTTTGTCATACCATTTTAAAATATTTTCATCATAGACTTTTTTCTCTACGGCCATTTTAACGTGGTCGTAAATGTGTGGATGATCCCACAATTTGTCTATAACTTGTTTTCTTAATGAGTATAATAGTAACCTAGCGGCCACATATTGATAGTTTGGATTTTCTAATGATATTAAATCAGCAGCTGACTTAATTAAAATTTGTTGAATTTCATCTGTGGTCATACCATCATAAAATTGTAGACCACTTGTCATCTCAACCTGAGATGATGACACACCTTTTATATCTTCTACGGCATATTCCACCATATCGTGGATTTTTTCAATATTAAGAGGCTCTCTTCCACGAGTCCCTCTTTTCACCACATTTATAATTTGTTCAGCTGGCGCCATTACACCTCCTTTGTTTTCTTCCAGTAGTTTAATTTTGTCAAAGCAGATAACTTTGAATAAGTGTTATTACTTATAATATCTTGTAATTCTATTTTTGTCAAGCCTGATAGTATCATATCGTTTACATCTTTTAGTTGTAGTTCTTCAGGCCAAATAACCACATTAAAATCTTGTTCAATCACTTTATACATTCTTTTAACAATCTCTTTGTTACGAGGTTCGTTATCAAATATGTAGGTGATCTGATCGTTAGGAATTTTATTTCTTAAAAATAAATCTGCTCCACCAGCAGCCAAACAATTATCAATAAATAAACTATCAATCGGGCCTTCAACGATCTGTACCGGGTTTTGGAAATTGATTCTTTCAAGCCCATATACTTTTTGCCTATTTTCGTCTAACTTAATTGTTAGATACTTTGGTTGTTCTTTACCGAAAGCCCTACCTTGAAAAGCAAATATTTTACCAGTAGTATCATAAAAAGGTATTATTAATCTTGGATGATCTTTAATAACTTTGTAAGTATTTGGTTTTACTTTATTTACCAAAGTCATAAACTTGTCACTTAAAAATAACTTGTCAAAATACTTTTCAGGTATCTTTCTGTTTGTACAGTATAATCTAGCAGGATGATCCTCAGGTAAGTCTTTTATAGACTTTAGATCATCTATCGGTGTTTGATCTATAAACTTCGTTGGTTTAAAATCAAACTGTGGTTTCGGTGTCGCAGGTGCCGATTTTTTATATCTTTCTAAAAGATATTGTTCGTATAATTTTGGGTCAACAGACTTAATAAAGTTTGCTAAATTTTGTCCTTGGCCACAATTATGGCATTTAAAGAACATATCATTTTTGACCCTATAAAGATATGCTCTGGCTTTTGTTTTAGACTTTTGAGAGTCACCACAATGGGGACATCTAAAGTTAAATAGATAGTCAGTTTTCTTTTTAAACTGGCCTAATCTACTTGAAATATTATTAATGAATTTTAGATCAATATAAGACGACATAACACAAATACTAATATACTATATATGTGCTAAAAAGTCAATGCTAGGAGCCATTCATCATATGAATTAATGGCATTAAGTTCTTTGATAATATCCAACCTACCGCTATGAAACCCCCAAGTATCAACCACTTGTGTTTCTCCAGCGTTCCTACACGGTCTCCTATATCGTTCCTTAATGATTTAAGTTCATTCATTAATCTTTTCTCTGTAAGATTAATATGGTCAGTCAACTCACGGTTGACCCTTTCTATCTCGTCTGCTCTTTCTCTTATTTTTGTAAAGATTACTTCATCAATCTTTTCTGATTGATCAAGTTTTTCTTCGTGTACGGCCAACATAGACTTTATAGAGGTAGATAAGTCTGTCAACTTTTCAATGGCCGTGTCAATACGACTATTAATAGAGTTGATATTCTCTATCTCTTTTTTAAGTCCTTCTAATTGGACTTTTATATCCGTTGTACCGTTTTCGGCCATTATTAACCGCCTAATGGATTATTGGATTTAATCTGAATTTCTTTGATTTGAAGCTTTAGTAATTCTATTTCTTTACTATTGACTTCAGCTTTTGTGTCAACTTTTGAAATAGTGTCTTTATTTTCTTTAACATTTTTAGATACTCCGTTTACATTTGATTTAACTTCGTCTATTTGTTTGTCAATAGGTGATAAATCAACACCTTGATTTGCTTCTATTTGATTTAGTTTAGTAGTGATTTCACCATACTTTACAAAACCACCGCCAATCGCAACAACAGCCGCAACTAAGGCTGCTATACTTGCTAGGTTGTCCTTTAGTTTGTCTAACATTTTTTTATCCTTCATTTTTTAATGCCTTTAGTTCTAGTAATAATCTCTGTTTGTCCACATTTATCTCTTGCAAGAGCTTTTGTTTGACAGCAATTGGATCATTACTTACATACGCAGCTAAATTGGCGTCCTTGTATATTTGTTGCTGTTCCAAAATATTTAGATTTTGAAAGAAGTCAGGATTTGGTACACCGTTTAATGCCACTTGTTTAGTATAGATACGCTTATTTATATATCCTGACAAGTCCGCCTCGCCAGCTGTTATACCTTGTGATGTGACCATCTGTATCGCCTGTAACTTTTGGTCAACTCTCTTTAATTTAGATAATACTTTATTTAAAACTCTTTGTACTTTTTCGTTTATGCTACTAACCTTGATTTCTCCAGTCTCAGCCTCATCAGATTCAACTGCCTCATCTTCCACATTTTCACCATCAGTTTCCTCTTCCTTCGTTCCTTCTGTTTCCTTATCTTCAGCCACCTCAGATTCATTAGATACAGATTCACTATCCTCTGGTTTCTCAGTTGTTTCATTAGACTCTTCTTTAATTTCCTCATTTGTATTGGTGTCAGGTTCCGTAGATTCATTTGATTCCTCTTTATTAGATTCTTCGTTAATTGATTCTTCTTTGACTTCTTCTTGTTTTATTTCTTCTTCTTTTATTTCTTCTTTCAATTCAGGCTCACTTAATTCCTCCTCTTTGATTTCTTCTACTTTTGGTTCTTCCAACATTTCAGGTTCTTTCATATCTAATTCAGCCATCATTTCAGTTTCAATTTCTTTCATCATAGTGTCACCAAGTTCATCAAAAAATTCTTCTTCACTTATACCTTCTACTTTTAATTCAGTTTTAAATTCTTCTATTAAATTATTTTCTTCTATAAAAGATGTAAATTGCATTTCAACAAACTCTTTAAATTCTACTTCTTCTATTTTACCTAAATCATCTTCTACTAAAACTGTTTCAAATTTTATTTCTTCTACTTTTACATCTTCCATCTTTTCTACTTCTTTAAATGCGTCTTCAACTTTTGTATCTAAATCTGTAAATAAATCCACACCATCATCTGTTGTTAAATTAACTGCGTCATTAACAGCCTCACCAGCGCTTGTACAAGTACCTAATTCTTCACAAGGTGTAAATGTTGATGATTGAACACCAGCAGTTGTAATAGATAACTGAATATTATCTACATCTGGTCCTCTATGAGTGCCGTCATAACTTGTACCAGCTGTGTCATTAGAGACTTCAGCTCTAATTGTAAAATCTGTTTGTGTATTTGTATTGTGAGTATAACTATCTGTGTAGTTATTCCATTGACCACCATTACCTGCCCTATTTGGGTCGTGGTCGTTTATGTTTCTTATTTGTGTAGTTACCGTACCATCACCGGCTGTGATAGTTTGTTTAAGAGTTGTTGTATTTTCTGTATTATTCCAAAACCAAATGTCTGCTGACATTGTTGAAGTAAAACCCTCATTGATTTGTGATTTTGTTAAGTGACCATCGCCAACCAAATCCACATCTTGGTAGATACTACCCTTAGGGTCACCCTCAAAAGCAAGATTACCACCTGAAGTATTTTGTCCTGTGTAAGTTGTGCCTGATGTGGTACTATGTCCTTGACCTACATCACCTGAAATTGTCCAATCCTGTGTGCTGTAACCGGATGTTCCAAAAGTTGAGTTGTTTAAGACGTTTCCTGTGGTTGTGCCAGCTGTAGTTGTAGTACAGGTACGGTCACCAAGGTCGTTGGTTGTACAGGTTTCGGCCTTACTTGGACTTATTAGAAAAGTCGTAAGGATTAAGACTGTGAATAAAATTATATATTTTGTAAGGCACATAGATTATAAGGGCACTCCAAATAATAAGGTTAAGGGTAATAGGATCCATTTTTTATTCTCTTTCTCTACTTTGGGGAATTTTTGTTTTGACTTTTTTTTTCAGTCTTCTTTCCCTTCAAATCATTCATTTCGTCAATCAGTTTTTGTTTCTCAGCCGCTACTGCGTCTAATTCAATTTGTTGTTTAGTTAATTCTTCAGCATTTTCAGCCACTTTTTTTTCGTATTCTTTTTCTAATTGTTTGTTTTTCTTTTCAATGTATTTTAAATCTGCTGTATATCTTTCGTAATCAGGTCTTAATTTACCATATTTTTTCCATTCTTTTAACGCCTCTTGGCCAATCTTACCATTGTAAGGACAAGGTGTTCCTGATTGTATCATTGCGTGGAAAACTCTTTCATCCTGACATAGAATTGAAACAGCGGCAACTTTCATACCCAAGTCATTTAAGACTTTACTTAATTTTATTCTTTCGCAATTCTCGTCTGTTCTATATGTACCTGCTGATATGCCGATACCAAATTTAGATAAACCACCTGATATACCTACTACACAAAGGTCTTGCGACATTGCTGACATTGATGGTGCTGATGCTGAATTGACTACTCTTTGATCGCCTGTATATGCGTTTGTAGTATTATTAGATGTGGTGTTACTTGATGAACCACTTTGATATGTGGTTGTTGCTTCTTGCGAATATCCACCCGATATAGTGGTATTACTTCCACTCGTATTTGTTTGAGAGTTAGTTGTCGCTCCAGAGTTTGTAGTGTCAGCCCAAATAGGCGAAACGCCTACCATAATGAAGAATAACAAAAAGACTAATAATCTTTTCATTGTTATCCTTTTTTAACTATTTATAATAGTTGTGATTTATTCGTAGATTTTTTTCTTTTCGTAAGCTTGTTGGTGTCTGCCAAGAATATCTAAAATTTCCCAAGAACCATCATCATTTACTTTAACTTTAGCATTAACTTTATCACAGGTCATATTATAAACACCTGGTTTTTCTTTAGTCTCTCTATATTCTTTTTCTTTGTTTCTTTTGTTTTTTAAACATTCAACTAAATTTTCTGAAGCTACGTGATCAACTAAAACTCTATTGCCATTTTCATCAATCTCAAAAATACACACAGCAAACACAACGCCCATTTCAGGCTCAGATGATGAAGCTTTGTGTTCTTCTTTCATCACGGTAACGTGTTTATGTTTCTTTTCAATTGGACAAACTTGGTGACCATCATCACCACAACCTGTACAATCTGCCATTGCTTTATCTAAACCAAAAGCAAAGAACATAAAAAGAACAAATATAATCAATGGACTATACTTTTCTATAAAACCAAAAAGTTTCTTTTCTTTTTCTGTTATTTTATCTTCGTTATCTTCGTTCATTAGTTTAAAATTTTAAGTAATCTAATACCGTATTTTGCTTGTTTATCTTCTTGTAATAATCCTTTTACAGACTTACAAGCGAATATAACTCTTTCGCCACCTACTTCTCTAGCCGCTACCCTTTTAGATTTTAAGCATTGACTTAAATTTTCTTTATAAACCCACTCAATTAATTTTCCATTAAGAGTTAGTGTCAAAGCAATTACACCATTTTTTTCGTATTTTTCTCCGCCAGTATATAATTTAGCTGCTAATACGCTAGATGTAAACAATAATAAAAATAATATACTTATTAATTT
>Ga0209308_10001012_pt1 | contig 27273 bp, 28 predicted proteins | sample COGITO_mtgs_1204_3_FD_184806 | JGI IMG/M metagenome (GOLD analysis project Ga0209308, IMG submission 184806) | Pelagic marine microbial communities from North Sea - COGITO_mtgs_120405 (SPAdes) (version 2) | ecosystem: Environmental > Aquatic > Marine > Epipelagic ...
TGTCCCATTTACATACCTCCTAAAATGGTGCTTCGTTCTCTTCAAAATTATCTCTAGCTTTTGGCATATCTGAAGATCCTGAAGAGCCTGAATCTACACTTGCTGTTGCCCATTTTAAAGCTGGTCCGATTTCATCAATCACAATGGAGACTTTTGATCGATTTCCACCTTGCTGATCTTCCCAAGTTGAATAATTAAGTTTTCCAACGATTATTACTCTCATCCCTTTAGTTAAAGATGAACTTACATTTTCGGCTTGTTGTCCAAAAACTACACCGCTGAAGTATTGTGGGTCATCATCAACATTTACCCATTCACCATCGGTAAATCTTCGTTTCTTAGGTCCTGCAAAGTTGATATCAAGGACTGACATTCCCGAGTTAGTTGTTCTTAGCTCAGGGTCCATTGTTATAGTTCCAACTATTGTTACTGTATTATCTACCATCTTTATACCTCTAGCTTTCCATCTTTAAGACTTTGTGTCTAATCACATCATCAGATATTTTTAGCACTCTATCAAGTTCACTTGGTACTGTTGGGGGTGCTTCAAAGGTTGTGATTGTGTATATACCTTCGTTGAAGGTTTCAATTTGGTAGGCAAGTTTTCTTTTTTGCCATACGCTTTGCTCTGAAATTGAACCGCCATTGCTGGTGATAATTTCTGTAATACTATTGTGAATTTCTTCAACTAGACTGTCGTCTGCTGTTGGTCTCACTATTGAGACCAGATCATATTTAGTCATATTTTCTCCTATGGACACTTGTACGTGGCTTCTTTTGAAGCAGGTACTTATAATTTAATACTAGAAATAGCTTATGACAGAATTTTTTTAATTTCTTTTTTCCACTCTTCTAGGGAATCTTGTAAATCTGATCCCATTGCGTAAGAGTGATCTTCAGTGGGAAATTCTTTGTTTTGTACCTCTAATTTGTATGCTTTCAATGCTTTTACAGTATCCTCGTACTGTTCTGAAAATCTTTTTACAAATTTAGCGTCTATATATTCTTTTGACTTCATACCTAATATGTCATGTAATACAAGAACTTGTCCATCGGTAGATTTGCCAGCTCCAATGCCAATAGTCGGAATATCTAATGCCTCAGATATCGATTCGGCAACTATTGAAGGAACTCCCTCAAGAACCATTGAGAAGCATCCAATTTCTTGAAGTAGTAATGCATCTTCAAATAATTTTTTTGCCAACTCTAGAGTTTTCCCCTGAATTTTATATCCACCCATCATGTTTATAGATTGTGGAGTCAAGCCAAGGTGACCCATTACAGGAATTTCTGCATTTATTAAGGATTCAATAGTAGATTTTCTTTTTGACCCTCCCTCGACTTTAACTGCATCGGCTTTACCTATCTGAATAAATTTTGCAGCATTCTTTAAGGTTTCGGGAGTATCTATGTGATAAGACATATAAGGCATATCAGCTATTACAAGGGAGTTGGGTTTTGCATTGGTGACAGCTTTTACGTGGTGTAACATTTCATCAACTGTTACAGAAAGGGTGTCGTCATGACCTAAAACAACTTGAGCTAGACTATCTCCGACTAAGATTATGTCAATCCCTGCATCCGATGCAGCTTTGGCAGAAGGATAATCATAGGCTGTAACCATAGAAATTATCTCTTTATTTTTTAAACTAACAATATTTGGTACTGTTTTATTCACTATTTCCTCTCTCCGCTTTAAAAGTCGAAGGATTAATCTAATTTTATTATTAATTTGCTATTAAACAAGTTTTTTATTCATGTCCATAAAATTATTATTTTTTGTAATTTATGATTCGATAAAGAATCTAATAACATTCTTTATATGAAGTTTATAAAATTAGCAGTTTTACTAATATTGATATCATGTACAGCAACAAGTACTGCTGAGGAAGAGACAATTATGACAATTGAGAATGAAGAAGTACAAACCACCGGTACCCAAAAAGCCTACTTTGCAGGAGGGTGCTTTTGGTGCATGGAGCCACCATTTGAGGCAATGGAAGGTGTTCTAGGTGCGACTTCGGGTTATATGGGTGGAACTATGGAAAATCCAACTTATGAAGATGTAGTGACTGGAGAAACTGGACATGCAGAAGTAGTAGAAATTTTGTTCGATCCTGATGTTGTCTCTTATGAAGAGCTCCTTGAAGTATTTTGGAGAAATATAGATCCCACAGCTCTAAATTATCAGTTCGCTGATGTTGGTTCACAATACAGAACAGAAATATTTACTGTTGGAGAAGCTCAAATGCAAAAAGCTGAAGCGTCAAAGAAAGCACTTGGTGACTCTGGAAAATTTGATAAGCCCATTGTAACTGCAATATCTTTGGCACCTACCTTTTATATTGCAGAGGAATATCATCAAGATTTCTATAAGAAGCAGGCTATGAGATATGAGATGTATGCAAAAGCTAGTGGAAGAAAAGGGTACATTGAAGAAACGTGGGGCAACGACTAGTCACGAATAGTTTTATATAAAGTTTCTTTCCATTCGCTACTATCAATTTCCCAAATTACATTTATGTTTTTTTCGGTATGGCTCCAATACTCATCAATATGCGGTTCGCTTTCTCCAACATGTAGCTGATCGACTATTGTCATGCCTCTAGCTGGACCATCAATGACAACCTGTACATTGTGTCTAGAAGATTTTTTAGTGACCTTAGGGTTAAGAGCTACTGCCATAGCTACTGGATCAGGAAGACCTAATCCTGGATCGCCTAACCAGTTTTGACTTGAATCCAGAGCATGTTTGTTGCAGTCGATTGTAAAATCTGCTTTTTCTGTCTTGAAGCTATAAGCCAGGTCCATCTCTTCTTCAGTAAGGTTTGCATCTCCTCTACAAAGTTCCCAACCAACCATGGAAATATCATGATGTTTAGATTTGAAAACTATATCTGCAGCCTCAGGGTCACACCAAATGTTATATTCAGCAGCTGGAGTAACATTGCCTACCGTATTAGAGGCACCACCCATGATTACAATATTTTTTAGCTTCAAAAAAGACTCTGGATATTTTTTTATAAAGTTTGCCACATTGGTTAACGGACCAAGGGTGACTAAAGTTATCTCATCAGGGTTCTCATTAATGTGATTATTCAAGACATCTATGAAATCTCCATCAGTTTCTTGAAGCATTGGTGCAGGGTAGTTCATGTTACCCATTCCATCTGGACCATGAAACCAATCTGCATGTTCTCTTTTCTTTACTAAAGGTTTGTTTGCACCAACATAAACAGGTACATTTTTCTTACAAAGCTCCACTGTGTACCTTGCATTGATGCTTCCTTGTTCAACAGACATGTTGCCTGAAACAATGCTTATACCTAAAACTTCAACATCCTCCCACTCAAGTGCCATTAAAAGTGCTACTGCATCATCAGATGCTGTATCTGTATCTATAAAATATTTATTTTTCATATCTAATTAAAGGATATCAAAGATTGAATAAAGATTCTTTTAAAATACTGTGAAGATTTTGCAATTTAGTATCTTATGTATTGGCTTTCTTTAAATTCAACCAGTTTGCAAAAATGATTAAAGCCGCTCCAAAATAGATAAACACATCCCCTTGTTCTGAATAAAAGAATACTCCAATTAAAACTACAATTGGCAATCTCAATAAATCAATTGGTGCAACTACCGTTGGTGGGGCTAGAGACAATGCTGTAGTTATACAGTAATGAGCACCTAAGCCAGCCAAACCTATAACTATTATCCATATTACATTTTCTTTAGTTGGTAAATCAATCTTTCCATCAAGTAAAGATGTAGTGAGTCCAAATGCCAACTGAATTGTGGTTAGATAAAATAGAATAGTTAATGTAGATTCTGTCTTAGTAAGTTTTCTTGTGTATATATTTGTAAGTGCAAATGCGACTGCAGATATACCTGCAGCTATTATTCCAATGTTAATACTTTCGATATCTGGTCTTACTGTAATCAAGACTCCAATGAAGCCAATAAATACTGATAGTATTTTGTATTTATTTAAATCCTCATTCAGCATTAAATATGAGAAAAGAACTATCCATATTGGCATAGTAAATTCTAGAGATGTCACTTCTGCAAGAGTTATTGATGCTAACGCATAAAGCCAGAGATTTTGACCAATAAAATGAGCTGTATTTCTTTTTAAATGTGTTTTTATCTCTCTTAAATTTAATTCGTGAAGTAAGTCTTTCTTAATTAGAAAAAATAAAATAATAAAGACACCTATCACACTCCGGAAGAATAAAATTTCAAAGGTATCTATTTGAAGTGAAATCTCTTTACCCGCAATAGCCATGGAAGTGAGACAAAAAACTCCCCCAACCATCCATATAGATCCTTTTATTGTATTACTCATTACTCAAAGGCTTCCACAATATTTTCTTAAAATTCCTTGAGGGTAACTGTCGCTCACAACAAAGTCAGGATCTGGAGTTAGTGTGTTTTGAGATTTTGATGATAGAAGGTCTTTATACTCATCTGAAGTTCTCCAAAACTTTATGCTGTACTCCTGATTATCCTCCCACCATTGTACTTCTTCGCTGATTGTCCATTGATTGTTAATTAATCTTAAATGTTCCTCTAGTGCAATATTTGCAGCTCTAGAGTCTAAAAAATTATTGTAGAAACCATCAACTACACTTTGTAATTCCTTGTTATTTATTTCATACCTAGAAACAATATCTTCTAGCCCATCAATGCCAATTTTATTAATTCTTAATGCCTCCGTTACATAATCTAATTTAGTTGCATCTATGTAGGAGTAGGATTTGTATATTTCACTTTGATAAGCCTCTATTTGAATTTCATCGAAGACTTTTTCTATTTCGTCAGCTAGTTGAATGCAGTTATTTATCTTATTAACAGAATCTGCCGTTGAATTCGTTTTACAGAGACTTAAAAAAGTCATTAATACTATTGACTTAAAGCTCAGATTCTTCATTGGTATTCCACCCTTTGTTGAATGGTATTAACATCAAAGGAGTAATCGTAAATATTAAAAAAAGATTTTTAGCTACATCTAAAGAAAAAGAATCAATAATTACACCAAAAAGGCTAGACCCAAGAGCCAGTCCAAATCCTACAGAACTAGCTAACCATGAGTAAGCCTCAGTTAGAATGTCGCTTCTAGTTACATTGGAAACATAACTGTTGGCTAGTAAAAATATAGGTCCTATACCTAAGCCGCACAAAAAAGCTACTAACAAAATTGCCTCAATTGAGTTCGCAAAGTAAAAGGCTGAAACTGATAGAGCTAAATATAGGAAAACAAAATTATAATTTCTTAAGCTTTTGGTGTTGCTGAAATAATACCCATAAAATAAAGCACTCAAAAGTGCTGTCGATCCATTAATCAAGTAATAAAATGCAGTTAGGTTCTTTATATTTTCTAAATCTTCTTTTGCGACAACATAAACGGATATTGAACTTAAAAATGCACCAACAAAAATCAAAGTGGTTAATAGTGTGAGTTTGTTTTTAGAAATCCAAATTGAATTTTTTTTAACTTTAGATTTACTAGAAGTTTTTATCTCAATTGTTTTTGAGTAGACAACTCCAATAGTTCCTATAACAGAACTGACAATTGCTATATACAAAGCGATTATGGGATTTAAATAATTTGATACTGTTGCAAATACAGATGGACCTACTAAGAAATTTAGTTCGTCTATTGATGATTCAATTGCTTGAACTTTCTGGTTGTCTTTTTCTTCAGTAATAACTTTCCAATTTCTTCTAGTGTATGCTCCGATATTTGGAACAGTAATCCCTAACATTACTGATAAAATGATATAAATAATATCTTTCTCAAATTCACCGATAGTAATCAATAAAGAAGACAAAATGAATCCAGCAAGTAAATAACTTACCACTTTTTTCTGTCCCAATTTGTCAACCAGCCTACCGTTAACGGGTTGAATTAATGCATTGGAAATACTAAAGCCAGCTGCCATTGCTCCTCCAACGGCGTAAGAATCTGTTTTGAAGTTACCAAATATGACCATACCCACTTGAAGCATGGCGTACGGTGCTCTTCCTAAGTATCCATAAAATATAAGATTTTTTGCACCATTGAGGTTAAAAAGACTTCTGTAACTTGATTCTTTAAGCATCCTTACATTGTTGTACTCTTTTAAAATTAGATGTAAGAAGTTTTTTTTACTTAAGAGATTCCATCAATAACTTCAAAAATTTTTCTTTATTAGACTTTGTGACAACTCTTATATTCTGCTGTTTTTCTTCAACGTTGAAATAATCAACTATTGTCTGACCCCTTGTTATCCCATCTCTTATGTCAACGATTACATGAAGTTGTTCTGATTTATCAATTATGGAGTTATCTAAAGCGATAGCCATGGTGATTGGATCAGGTAGGTCATATCCATGAAAACCATATGTTTTATAAGTGAGGTCAATTAGTGTTTTTTGAATATCTATTGAAAAATTAGCTAATTTAGAATTAAGTGCTCTAAGTTCTTTTATTTCTTTCTCTTTAAGCATGGCATATTTGTAGGAGTTATCCCAACCAACCATTGTGATATCCATACCTGATTCGAAACAGATTTTTGCCGCTTCTGGATCTACCCAAATATTATATTCAGCAGCAGCTGAGACGTTACCAGTACCATCAGACGTGCCTCCCATTACATAACAATGTTTTACCTTATTGATAATTGATTTATCTTTTTGAATGGCTAACGCAATGTTAGTTAGAGGTCCCAATGTTACGAGGGTTATTTCATTAGGTTGTTCATTAATTGTCTCTACGATAAAGTCTATTGCTTTTTTTTCCTCAAATTCTTGTGTAGAGGGCTTAACTCCTATGTCTCCCATTCCGTCTACTCCATGAACACATTGACCACTTACTGAACTTGGAGATAGTGATTTTACATGCCCTAGAAAATTTGCTAAATCATGAACTTCCTCATAGTTTCTACTTATTGGCTTTTCCTCTCCGGCATAAACTTTTACTTTTTTATCAGTCATATCTATTGTTGAAATTGTATTCATGATTCCTTGTTTTAGTGGGACATTTCCTGAGACGACTGATATCCCTAAAACCTCAACTGTGGGATCTTGTAACGCAAGTAAAATAGCTACAGCATCATCTGACCCCGTATCTGCATCAATAATAAACTTTTTCAACTTAGTACATCGTTGTAATGGTTAGATGGTGGGGTCTGTGTGTTGCATGATATTGTTTCCATAATCTGTAATCAAGTTGAGGAATTATTATCTGTTTATCTAAAGGTCGTCTTTTATTTACTTCCTGTGTAAGCACAGCTGTTGCATATAAACTCACTGCTCTTATTTCAACTTCTTCAATTGAATCTCTTTCTATTATTTCACCATTCATTATCTTTTTTTTGAGGTTATCCGAATAACTAATTATCTTCATTACCTCTAAAGCAACAGGAACAATATAGTCTGCAAAAGCACTCATTTTCTCCATATCCCCGACTACAAAGTGGCCAGCACCAGATAGTTCTCCATGAATTCCCCAAAAAGCTAGCTGAGCCAATTTATAGAAATGAACTTCCTGCCCATCATCAATTGATGATTTATCATCAAATCGTGGAAACTCAACTATTAACCTTTCTATTAAGCCTTCTCCTTCGCTATAGAGTTTTCTTGGACCTTGATTTATAAAATTCATCCAATCGCCTTTGTAGGTTGAAGAGAGTTTTTCACCAACTTCATTTAGTATCTCTATTCTTTCACTCATCATTGGCATCTCTATATTTCCAGAAAATATCTTTTTTAATTGATTCATATCGAGTGAAGAAAGAACTTCTCCATCATATAAATTTATGCCTGAAGCAATAGTTTCGTTAATTTGAGTAAACATTGCCTCACTGTCTGAAAGAATTTTACCTTCTCTTTCAATTTCATATTTAATGCTCTTTTTAAAGTCAGTAAAAGCAAAATTTAGAGTATTAATTAGTAGAGTTGTTCTTATGACCTGTTCTGGATTTTTTTTAGATTTGTGACTTAATGGTGAGGCAAACTCTTCGTAAGCCAACCAATCTGCAACGTTGTTGATTTCTTCTAGGTTAATTTCTATTTCTTTAAGATTCTCAATGACAGGAGTTAATGAATGTAGTACTTTTGCATCCCAATCAATAGTCATAATACAAATTATACTAGAAAAGATTTACGGATGAAGATATAATTTAATGATGAATCCAAAAATATGTGTTGTAGGAAGTTCTAATATTGATCAAATTTCTTATGTTGACTCTATACCTTCAGATGGAGAAACAGTTTTTGGAGACTCTTATCAAATGGGTTTTGGCGGTAAAGGTGCGAATCAAGCTGTCATGGCTGGTCTTTTGGGTGCAGAAACATTTATGATTACATGCCTGGGTGATGATGTTTATGCAGATATGACAATTGATAATTATATAAAATGTGGAGTAAATGTAGAACATATACAAAAAGTTCAGGGCTCAAGTGGCGTCGCTCCGATTTGGGTTGACAGTTCTGGGCAGAACAGAATCATTGTTGTCTCAGGAGCAAATGATAAGATTGATGCTGATAAAGCCTCTTCTTCGTTATTACAAATTCCAGATTTAAATGTATTAATTGGACAATTTGAAATACCTATGGAGGTAACGGAAAAAGTATTTGCTGTAGCTAAAGAATCTGGTATTTCTACGATCCTTAACCCAGCGCCGGCAAAAATTCCATCAGAAAGCTTACTTAAATTAACAGACTGGTTTGTACCCAATGAAGTTGAATTTTCAAATATTACAGGAACAGATGCATTTAATGATGCAAATTTAATCTCATATTCAAATACTATTTCATCAAATCTGATTGTTACGCTTGGTGAAAGTGGAGCAGCACTAGTTTTAGAAGATTCTGTCACTAAGATATCTGCACCAGAGGTTAGTGCGATTGATACAACCGGTGCGGGGGATGCTTTTGTCGGTGCATTTGCCTATGGGATAGCCTCAGGAAAATCACCTCAGGACGCAATTAGTCTTGGAATTCAAAAAGCCAGTGATTCTGTTACAAGAACAGGGACTCAGTCTTCATATAGAGCTTGATTTTATGGTTATATTACCTTTCAGAGAACAGATAATTTTACTCATTACTCTTGTTGGTGTTTTTATATTATTTCTCGTTGAAGATAGAAGATCTAAAAATAAGAACCATATCTTAAATCGAATATTTCACTATTTTCCTGACTTTAATAGTGACTTGCGAGTTGGTTTTTCACTTATTGCAGTTGCTGCTGTTTGTGCTGTATTTGAGGTTTACCTCTACACCACACTTGTCGTCTTATTGGCTGGGTTAATTTTTTTGTACAGGGGCAGAAATTAAGAATCTTTTAACCAGAATCTTACCTTTGGCAGTACTGGATTTTTTAATTTAAATACGGCAATACTAATTCCAATTAGTGCGGATATAAGTGAAAAAGATAGAACTAGTGAAATTGAACTGTATGTGTTGAAAAAACCAACTAGTAAAGGAACAATAATAAAAACAGGTACTCTAAAAGCAGTCAGCATTGCATTAGTATTTCCTGCATCTCCAACATCACCAAGCTCGACTGCTAAATTACTTTGTGAAGTGTTGAATATACCAAGACCTAAGCCAGCGAATATAAAGATTAGGTTTTTAAAATTTGCACCTGTAAAAATAAATATCCCACTTGCTAAAAAATGCATGGTTAAGCCAAGTATATATGTGTATTTAAAACCAATTTTTATTCCAATTATTGGCACAAAAAAACTGCCTATGCTCTGACTTAAAAGTAAGAGTGTTACCCACATTCCAAGACTTGCAGTTGGAATGTCATAAAAGCTAATTAACCAAATACTAAAAAAGGGTGTTATTGCTTCTGGTATTGCACTAAAAAAATTTGATAGTGATACTGCGTTGAGTCCCTCATTGTTTTTATAGATTTTACTCCATATTTTAAGTTGATTCTTGAGCCTCAATAAAGAAAATTTTAATGAAGGTTTTACTACACTTTGGGGTTCCCTGATTAATAAAAGGGGAATCATTGATAAACTTGTAATAATTATCACAATAATTAAGCCAGATAAATATCCCTCTATCAAACCTTCTTCTATTATCTTTATGTCAACATATCGAGAAACTAAATAACCTGCAGCAGAACCAAAAGTTAGATTTAGGGCAAAAAACACAGATCTGTATTTATAAAGCACTCTTGAGACAAGGTCAAAATAGGATGGGAGAATTGCTCCTGCACTAAAAACAAAAAGAATGTATGCAATGATAAAAAAAATAAATCCAGAGTTGTATTTGGCATAGGTGTTTAATGTCAGAGCTAATAATATTATCCCTACTCTTTCACAAATCCCCCAGAAAATAACTGCCCTTTTTGAGTCTTGCTCAATACTTCGTCGTGCAGATGTTAAGAATTGTGAAAATATACCTATTGCATAAAAAATAATAATTATTAAAGAAGGGGTGTACCACTTATCAGATATTGCTGATGCAACATCTGGTAAGTAACTTCCGGGGATTAATAATGCAAATGCTGAACCGAATCCAATTGCATCGAAAATAAACATAACGTAATTGAATACGTAATTTTTTTTTATAAACTCCTGTGTATTCCCCAATTAATTAGCTTACTTTTTGCCAAAAAATCTGATTGCTAAACCTGCTCCAAATATTATTGAAAGAAATGCAATACCACAGAATGCAACAATGAAAACTCCTACCCCTGGAGATAGTGAAAAACCATTTCTCGGGATAAATGAATTAAGGTTTAGCCTTCCATAGATAACTATAAAAATTGGAGCCAAAGAAGCAACTGATAGAGCAATTTCTTTGCTAGTAAATTTTTTATAGCGTAGTAAGGTTCTGTCGTTCTCTGACCCAAAAGCTCTTGTCTCTAAACTCATTGACAATTGTTGGACTCTATCAATAGCACCTGCAAAAACTGGTATGATACTTGGCAAAAGTGCTTTAAACCCTTGTGCTTGCATTGCTCTGGACTTCTGGGCTGATAATATAATACCAAACTCTCTTTGCAGTATTGGAATTAACTGCAAAGTAGTTGTGATCATAAAATTTACAGTATATGGAACCTTTGCTCTTTGTAATGCTGAAGAAAGTTCTCCAGGATGCAGTGTCATCAACATCAATATTGACCATGTGCAGATACACAATATCCTGCTACTAAATAGCATTCCATAGATTATTGATTCCGTATAGAGAGAAAATGGTCCTAGGTCTGCTAAATATTGAGGATTATCAAAAACTACCGGAGGGACTATGGATTGTAAGAAAATCATAGCAAAAGCAGCTGGGCCAAAAATTACCATTGTTCTTAAATAGCTGGGAAAAGTTTTAGCAAGAGCTACGAATATTAATCCCAATGCCGTTAGTGCATAATTAATATAGGGATTCTTATTGAAGAAACAAAAAAATACAAACGAAAGTACCCAGTAAAATTTTACAAATGGGTGTGCCCTGTGGAAAAATGAATTTCCTGGTACGTATGCTCCTACAGGTACTCTAGCCATTACTACTTTCCTCCTTTATATCTAAACTTGCTTCTAATATCATGTTTATTGACTCTGTCATATTTTGTTGGTATTCGTCTTTTGTTAAAGACTCTCCTCGAGCTTGATCTCCGGCAACTAATAAAACAGCACCTGTGCGAAGTTTTCGATAAGAGCCAACTACAAATAAAGTAGCTGCTTCCATCTCAGAACACAAGACTCCTCCTTTCACCCAAGCCTCCCATTTTTGTAATAATTCTGAAGCTATAGGCATGCCCTCTGGATTGTGCTGACCATAAAATGAGTCTTTTGATTGGACTATTCCAGTATGGTAATTCAATTCAGCATCGCCAGCTGATTTGACTAGGGCGGTAACCATATCGTGAGAGGCTACTGCAGGAAATTCTATCGGCATATATTGTACTGAAGTGCCTTCATATCTAACAGCACCTGTAGCAATTACCTTATCTCCTACCCTTGTAAAATCTTGCATTGCACCAGACGTTCCCATTCTTACAAAAGTACGAGCACCTACATTTGCAAGCTCTTCAACTGCAATAGCTGTTGACGGACACCCAATTCCAGTTGATGTTACAGATACAGATCTTCCCTTGTATTTACCTGTCATTGTTTTATATTCTCTGTTGTCTGCAACTAATGTTGCTGAGTCAAAATGTTCGGCTATAAATTCTACTCTTCCAGGATCTCCCGGTAAAATTACAAAATCTGATACATCTCCAGCTTTAAGTTGGACATGGTATTGCATTGCTTCTTTTTCGTCATTGTATGAATCGAGCAATCCACCAATTGCATCAGCTACTCCATCATTTTTCAATTAATCTCTCCATTTCCATACTGTGTATACATTCTAAAACTATTTTTGTCATTTTTTTAACAGTTTCTTCATCTGAAACCTCAACGGCTAAAACTGCACTTGCTTTTAATTTCTTTATCTGAGCTAGTGTAAATAAAGTGGCTGCCTCCATTTCGGAAGCTCCTACTCCTCCTTTTTGCCAGGCTGACCATTTATAGTCAAGATAAGGAGCCACTGGCATTCTTTCAGGTTCAACCTCTCCAAAAAAGGAATCTTTAGATTGACATATTCCAACTTTTGCTTCAACGTCTAGCTTTTCGGAAGCCTTTATCAAATTGGTAACAAGTTCAAAATCAGCAACTGCCGGAAATTCAATAGGAATGTATTGTTTTGAAGTTCCGTCATCCCTGACTGCTCCTGTTGCAATGAATATATCTCCTTTTTTTACTGATTGCTCCACAGCTCCTGAGGTACCTATCCTAATAAATACTTCAGCACCTATATAAGAAAGCTCTTCAACTGCAATTGCTGTAGAAGGACAACCAATTCCTGTAGAGACTACAGAAACTTCAATTCCTTTGTATTTTCCTCTTGCAGCATTAAACTCCCTGTTGCTTCCCTGTAATTCATACTCGTCAAATACAGAAGCTATTATTTCGACCCTATTAGGATCGCCCGGCACTATTACATACCGGGCAACCTCACCGATCTTTAAGGGTATATGTTTAATCTGCTCAACTTTGTTGTTGAACATATAAAATTACCTTTTTAAATTAATTAATCTTTCATCCTTATAACTGCGATTCCACACAAGATTGTGAGAAATCCAGCCACAAGACATAGACCTGCAAGTGTTCCAAATGATGCATCTGGAGCCATTTCTGACGCTGCATATGGATAAACCGTATACATTACACCAAGGCCGACAATACCAGCACCAAGACCATCTCTAGATGTTACTTCTCTCATATTATCCACCTCCTACAGGTTCATAGATACGACTGTAAGAATAACTCCTACAACAGTACCTGCTGTTATCAATACGGCTTTGCCCATATTTTCAGCTTTCATAATTGGTCCAGTTACCTGCAAATTAGTAGGTAATGCTCCAATTATTGCTAACGCCAAGAATGACGAAAGAATCTTATCAGCTGATGAAACAATTATGTTACTTGAGAATACTGCAGTCCACATATCTCCTCCTGCTGCAAGTAAACCTGCAGTAAGAACATCTGATGCGTGACCTGTTGCACCTCCGAACACAAATATCACTATTGGTGCGGCCATTAACGAAACGCCGACGGCTGATGCTACAGATAGTCCGAAGAATTTCAGTTTATCATTTGCCCAACCCCATTTAGTTCCATATCCCCAAATCAATGCTCCAACAACATTACATGCTGCAAATGGAATTGATACTGGTCCAGTAATGAAACCACTTGTTACGTTAGTAATAACACCAACAAGCGCTCCCCACCATGGGCCAATTGTCATCGCAACAACCGCTGTTCCGATCATGTCTAGGAATATAGGTAGTTTAAGCGCACTGGCAACTGTTCCACCAATTACGTTCAAAACGGAAGCAACTGGTACTAACGCTATTACGTAAGTTAAAGGAACTCCACCACCGGTGGCGCTACTTAGTCTTTGTGAAGTATCTTGGTCTTTCACAAATCCCCCCTTCTAGTCTTTATATTTGTTTAATATAAATTGGTTTGTTTTACGGTGAAACCGTTTGAAACACCGTCAGGTTTTTTTACGGTGGTTATCCTAATAAACATCGATATGTAAAAAAAATATACAAACTCGAAGGAGAAAGTTTAAATTTATTTACATATAAGTTAATTTTACAAAATTAAAAGTAACTTTGTCGAATGACTTAAAAAAAAATTGTATCTAACTTGATTTTTATATAATAGTTTTTTATACGTATTTCATTGCATCATCAACAGAAAGTACTGCTTTTTTGTTCCCTCCAAAATTTTTCGCCGCTGCAAATGCAGTGATCTGAGGAGGTTTTAAATTTGTTTTTTCTAATACTGATTTATTTATAAATAAATCAGCTGGAGAGCCATCAAATATCAATTCTGTATTGCACATTACTAAAACTCTGTCCGTTTCTTCAGCAACCAAAGGCATATCATGAGAAACTACTATAACCGTTTTGCCTTCACTTTTTAATTTTGCCATGGATTCTTTAATTGTTTTTACTCCTGAGTAATCCTGTCCAGTAGTCGGTTCGTCCAGTATCACAACATCTGGTTCCATAGCTATTATTGATGCCATCCCAACTGTTTTCCTTAGAGAAAATCCGAGCCTATATGGATTTAATTCAAGATACTCTGTGAGGAGAAACTCATCGGCTATTTCAGTGACTTTTTTATCTATTTCAGACTCATTTAAACCAATATTTTTTAAGCCAAAAGATAACTCTTCATGCACTGAAGCAGCAAATATTTGATGGTTAGGATTTTGAAATACATAGCCTACTTTTTCGGCAAGTAAACCTACAGGATTTTCTCTGGTGTTGAGGTCGCCTATCATGATATCGCCATCAGTAGGTTTAAGTAATCCGTTAAAATGTTTTACTAGTGTTGTTTTACCGGATCCATTTTGGCCAACAACTGAAACTACCTCACCTTGTTCGATAGTTACATCAACATCTTTTATTGCTTGAACTCCATTTGGGTATGTGTGTCCTACTTTTGTACATGTTATTTTTGTTCCACTCATTAGATGTAACTTTCTGTAGCTTGGTCGACTGTTACTGGAATAGTTCCTTTAAATTTATCTGGAATTTTCGAAGCAAAGTCTGTAATTTGTGGAATCCTTACTCCAACATCACTTTGTATGTTGACAATACTTGGGAACAATTCTTCTGGCGTTCCCATTTGAGTGATTTTTCCTTCTTCAAGAAGAATTACTTTATCTGCATATTCGGCAATTACTTCTACCTCATGTTCTGCAATTATCACTGTTAGCCCTTCTTCTTGGTTCATTTTTCTAGTAACAGTAAAAACTTCTTCTTTGCCAATTGGGTCAAGATTTGATGTTGGTTCATCAAGAACTAAAATTTGTGGCTTCATTGAAAGTGCTGATGCCATTGCTAGTCTTTGCTGTTGACCTCCAGAGATTTCGAATGGAGATCTTTCCTCAAATCCAGCAAGTCCCACTAATTCTAAGGATCTTGTGATATTTTCAATTATAGTATCTTTTTCAACACCTAAATTTTGTAGTCCTAAAGCAACTTCTTCAAATACTGTTAGTTGGCTCATTTGAAATTCTGGATTATCAAAAACACTTCCGACTTTACTTGCTAATTCTCTTACTGGGATTTTAGGTGGCACCTCGCCAGCTACTTCGATTTTCCCAAACATATCTGCATTAATCATGTTTGGAACTATCCCATTTATTGATAAACAAAGCGTAGTTTTTCCAGCACCATGAGCACCAAGAATTGCTACAAACTCACCTTCATTGACTTCAAGAGAAATTCCATCCAGTGCTTTGTCTTCTTGCTCTAGATATTGAACGGAAAGATTTTCAATTTTAATTATGGACACAACCACCCCTTTTATTTACTCAGGTTTTTTTACGAAGGTTATCCGAGTTAAACATCGTTTAAAGAATACGATTAACATTTGTTAAATTAACATTAGTTAAATTAATTCTTTGTATTTTTGATACTATCAGCTTGTTTTGTGTCTTGCTTCTAATTTAAGAAAATTTTTAATTTTTTGGAACCTACTCTTAGCTAATAATTTAATATTAAATCATGAACATTCCAGAACTACACCTTCCGACTGAAAATTCAGACTTTATTAAGAATCCCTATCCAACCTTTGAGGAGTTTAGAAATATAACTCCGGTATTTTGGGATGAAGTTAATAATCTTCTATTTATAACAAGACACAAAGATGTAAGAAATATCCAGACAAGCAAAATGTTCGGGACAACACATAGCCACATAGACAATTTTGAAAGTGATATTGAATCATCAAATGTTCCACTGACTTATGTGGGTTATAAAAGGTCAGAAAAATATGAATCATACGACTTTTTTTGGAAGTCTGAACAATTCTCTCTTTTAAACCTTGAAGGAGAGCTTCATAAAGGTTTGAGGGGGTTAGTCGCTAAGGCTTTTTTACCAAGATCTGTCCAGAAGCTTGTTCCTTTTATGGAAGAAAAATCATCTGAACTTTTGATTAAAAATAGTGATTCAGAATTTGATTTATTAAAAGATTATGCTCAACCATATTCAATCAGCATTATTGGTGAACTACTTGGTGTGCCTGAGGAAGATCATGAAAAGTTTTTAGACTGGTCACATAAAATTGTCAAAATGTATGACTTTAAGGTTAGTGATGTTGATGCAGAAAATGCAGAAAATGCTGCCAAGGATTTTTTTGATTACGCACAAGACTTGCTTGACAAAAGAAGAGAGAATCCTCAAGATGATATGATTACACGATTATCACAGGTTACCGAAAATGATGTACGACTGACTGATCATCAAATCATTTGTACCATAATCTTACTCTTAAATGCCGGACATGAAGCTACCGTTAATACTTTAGGTAATGGACTTTATGGACTTCTTTCAAACGAGATAACTCAAAATCAATTACTAAAAGAATCGTCAAATATGACAGACGTTGTAGAAGAGTTAATTAGGTGGGATAGTCCTCTTCAATTTTTTCAAAGATACGTTCTTGAAGATACTGAAATTGATAATTATAAAATTCCGAAAGGTTCTAAAGTTGCGATTCTACTTGGTTCTGCAAACAGAGACCCTGAAGTTTTCGATAACCCTTCAGAACTTAATTTCGATAGAGAAAATAAAGACCATAGTAGTTGGGGTGGTGGCATTCATTTTTGTATAGGAGCTCACTTAGCTAGGTTGGAGCTAGAAGTCTCATTCAAACAACTTTTAAGTCAAAATTTGAATTTAATTACAGAGCCAGAGAGAACTGGTGCTTTTGGAATTAGAGGTTATAAGAATCTATTAGTAAAAGCTTCGTAAGTTAAATCTAAGAATTAAAACTTTCTATTGCGTTTAATATCTCACCTACATTTTTTACTGTTTTAGTAAACATACCCTCTGTAAATAAATTTCTATACCTTCTCTCTTCAGCTGTAATTGCCAATACTGGTTTATTATTTGCATACATGAAACCAATCTCTGATGCTGTTCCTGAATCTATATCTTGACCAGTTACTAAAGCAACTACTAAATCAGCTGCTTCCAAGGCTTCAATATCAGTTTGAAAAATAATATCTTTAGTCGCCTGTGACATATCATTATTTTTTAATTCTTCAGGATCTATTCCTGTTTGATCTCTATGAGGCAAAAAACAATCAAAATCAGCACCTTCCAGAACTTCAGCTATATCTTCAAGGTATTTTTTTTCATGTACGTTAAACAGTGGGCCTGCAATGTATATCTTTTTAATCATGCTTCTAAATTAAAAGCTTTTCGCTAATTCAACAAGGCAAAAAAATAGTATTTTTCTACCAATTATCTCAATAAGTCTTAAACTCTTTTTATGGGTACTTCTAAAAAATACGGTATGAATACCAAAGCTATTCATACCAAAAAAAGAGTTGAGCTTCCAACGGGTGACGTAATGCCACCAATACATCTATCGACAACCTTTGAAAACACTCAACCTGGTGAATATGAATACTTCTATGGAAGGAGTGGTAACCCAACTAGAGAACTTTTTGAAAGAACAATGGCATCTCTCGAAGGTGTGGAAGATTTTGAATCTATGCACTCATTTGGAATGGCCTCAGGAATGGCAGCTGTAACACTAATTGGTGAGCTGGTCGAACCTGGTGAAAATGTTGTGATTACCAGAGACGTATACGGAGGTACTACTAGATTTTTTTCACAGGTAATGACAAAAAGGGGTATTGAAGTAAACTTTTGTGATCTTTATGATGAAGAAAAGCTAACCTCTTTAATTAATGAAAAGACAAAGTTGGTGTGGTTTGAATCCCCTTCTAATCCAAGAATAAATATTTTTGATATTTCTAAATATGCAGAGATAGTTCACAAAAGCAATGCCTATTTAGTTGCCGATGGTACATTTACCTCACCATTTATAACAAGACACCTTGAACATGGTGTAGATATTGTGTTTCATTCAACGACAAAATATATAGGTGGGCATAGTGATACTCTAGGTGGTGTTGTAACAACAAATAATGAAAAGGTCTGGGAAATCTTATTTGAGTACCAAAAAACAAGCGGTGCGATTATGTCACCATTCGATGCTTATCTCTGCCAAAGAGGTTTGTATACGTTAGGACCTAGACTTGCCATGCACTCTGCAAATGCCCATAAGTTGGCTGAATACTTAGAAAACTCTGAACATATTAAAGAAGTTTTTTATCCAGGGCTACAAAGTAATCCTCATTACTTAATAGCTGAAAAACAAATGGACATGTTTGGTGGAATGTTAAGTTTCAATGTTGAAGACAATATAAATCTCAAATTATTTTGGGAGAACTTAGAACTTTTTAAATTAGCAGTAAGTTTAGGTGGCGTTGAATCATTAATCGAATTGCCTAGGCTAATGACTCATGATTCCGCTGAAGGAACTGAGGCATCGATTGATGATGATCTTGTACGAATCTCTGTTGGATTAGAAAATACAGAAGACCTTATAAGTGATTTAGAGTCTGCATTAAATGCTGCAAAGAAATAAACTTAATCCTTTCTCACTTGCTTTAATAAGTATTTTCACTACATTTTTACTATTTGTACTCTTTGGTTATAACGGCTGGGGACCAGCAGCAGAAAATGAACAAGCCATTGGCGAGATTTCAAGATGGTGTGAACGTGTAAGTAGTGGGTTTTTTAGAGAGCCCGCAAATACCTTAGGAAACTTAGGATTTGTTGTCGTCGGTTTATATATGTTTTTTAGACTCTCTAAAGATGCCACAGAAGGAAATCCTCCACTATTTGGATCTTTTAAGATTGCACTTCTATATGCGTCTGCATCAACTTTTTTAGGACCAGCTTCAATGGCAATGCATGGAACTCATACAAGATTTGGTGCGTGGTTAGACAACGTCTCGATGATATCTTATATTCTTATTTTATGGATTTACAACTTAAAGAAACTAACTAAATTCTCTTCTCGGACATTCTTCATTACATATTCAACTCTTTTAACGTATTACGCTTTTAGCTATTGGTATCTAGATAGTGGATTAGGAATTGGTGTTGACTTATTTGAACTTAGTATTGGTTTGTGGATTGCCACTGAGGTACTAGTGAAAATGCCACATATTTATGGGAGACTGCTTTCTGGTTTAACTGTCTTATTAACACAACAGTTATTTGGAAGCTCGGTAATTGATTCTCTACAAAATCTACAAGAAAACTGGGAGATGCTTTTATATTTTATTCCAGCATTGATTCCTAATTTAGAGGGAGGTTCTAAAAGGAAGTACACTCCATGGTTCTTTATTGGTGTTTTTTCATTCTTTGGAGCACTTATGATTTGGGAAACTGGTGTTCCCGATCATCCATGGTGTGAACCAGACTCATGGCTACAGGCACACATGGTTTGGCATTTACTTTGTGCAGTAGCAACATTAAGCTTTTTTAATTTTTTTAGTAAGGAAAAATAGTTAAAATACCTTAAATGAAAAGAATTCTTAAAGTTTTTTCTTTGATAGTTTTCCTTATTGGAGCTTTTTTTGTATTTTCTTCTGAAGCTAGGGCAAATTTTGCTGAATCTTTTTCAGAAGTAGTAGATTCTCTCAGGGGTGTTGAAGAAGAAGCTGTAAAGATATTCATGCCACAGCCTCAGTCCGTAGATAATATTGTTTTAGGAAACAGAGAGTCCGAAGCACTTACTGCAGAAGGTGTATTATTCGAATCAAATCTATCTCCAATTTCATATCTTGGAAATTGCGATGATAATTCAATCGGGCTTGAAAATAGGGAACATGGCGTAGAATTTTTACAAGCTTATTCAGATTTAATGACGGGCAGTAGTGAAGGTGATAATACGTCTAATTCATATTTGGAGAGAAAAAATAATGACATCAATAAATTAAATAACTGGGTTACTAATCCTGGATTTACCCAGTCATCAAGTTGTGACTTTATTGATGTAAGGTGGTCACCGCCCAATGATGTTTCAAGGAATTCAAAAATATACGTAAACGGAGTTAATGTCACAGAAAAACTTTTTACAAACACCTCCAAAATACTTTTGAAAAAAGGTCCAGAATATAGAGTTCAAATTGTGATGTACGATAATTATGGAAACACTTACACAACAAGTGAATATTTAGTCACAAGTTCAGGTGACAATAGGACAAATGAATCTACTGCTTACTTAGCAAAAACAGGTATAAATCCAACATTTTTGGATCTTCCAAGTTCTATAGAAACATCTAATGAATCAAGCCAAACCCCTGATGTAAGGCCACAAGCTTTGTTCAACACACCAACTGTTGAGTCAAATTTTATAAATGATGGTAAAGATCTAATCTATTCATTTACAGCTGGGGAAAATGTTGCCTACTACAAATTTGAACTTAACGGCAGTATTGTATACTCAACAGAGCCGTCTATTAAAATCTTAAACGGTACCTCAACATCTTATGTCATAAATATTTCATTATTAAATACTTATGGAGAAACTGGTTCATATTTTAACCACTCCCAAGGAGGGGCTTCAGTCCAAGAAGATTGCACCTCTGATACCTTTTGGGTCAACAAAGGTGGCATTGAGTTCTTTTACTATGATCCTTTAAGCTACAACCTTCCATCATGGAACTCTTCGCCCTCAGAAATAATTGTTAAAAATAATACTTTATTTATTTCTATTAATCCTCCAGAAAATGCAAATAGCATTCTAATTAGCAAAAATGGAGATGTATTTTGGCAAACAGGATGGCAACAAGATGTTGACCCTAATGATCCAGCAAATAACTACAATCTAAACTTTCCATTACCTGAAAACATAACAGGTGAAGTAGAGGTGTTTGCAGAAAGTGGTGCTGGTCTATTTTCTCAAAAATTTAAAATTAATCTAAATCAATTCGAATTTGTTCCAATAAATTATGATTTTGATGATCCTAGTTTTGTACCTGTAATGTCTACTTCCTCCCCTTTTGGATATGATATGTTGGGTGCAACTCAAGTAGAGAGTGGTTTTCCCACACTGGAAATGATTCATGATATTGTGCGAGTTAGGGCGTTTAAATTCTATATTGATGGAAAATGCATTGGGCAGCAAAGAGCCTGGAATATAATAGATGATTCTGACCTACTAAATACTGTTTATCCCTTAGGTTATGCTGTATTAACAAAGCTCCCTCCAAAATCAAATTTAAATTATGAAATTACTGCTGTTGGGTTTAATGGGGTTGAATCGCAACCTATTTCAACAACTCTTGTTACATACCTTGAACCAACTATTGAACTTTTAGACATTGGAATAGTTGACACTAACTGGATTGTATATAATGAATTTGCTTATATATATTATTACCTATCTATGAGTAAACAGGAATACCAACAATATTTATCTGAAGAAAACTTTGTCTGGATGACAGTTGAAATGTGTTGTGATGAAAATCAAAGACTTTATTATCCATCAATTGTTTTCAGACCTGTACCTGACTATGCCTCTTGTTCTGATTTAACAATTATAAATAGATCGTACTCAGATAATCCAGCTTTTTTGGGTGTTAGGACTAACCCTAATCTTGAAATAACGGAATTTATAAAAAACGATGATGACTCGGCACTTTCATACGAAAATAGTGGTGGTCAATTGGGAGATATTATTTATTCAGTCAACGGAAAAGATGTATTTAGTGAAGTGCAATTAGCTGATGCATTCAATGATTTATCAGCTGGAGAAAATGTAAATTTATTAGTTGGTCGTGATGGAGTTTCTGTGAATTTAGATATAGAACTTACTACATACCCAGAGCGTTTTAACCTAGATGAAATAAATAATGCTACTGGTTGTTTTGATAGCTCTGGAGGAGCTGTAGGAGTATTTAAAATAAAAATGAGTCAAGGCTATCAAAAAAATCAATACATTAATAGATTCCAGATCTACCAAAGAGACGCCTCAGCTGAGAGTAGATGGCCAACTGAAAATACAATGTTTTATGCTTCTTACAAAGAATTTAATAAGGATGGAAATATTTATTCAGGAATTGGACCAGGAGACGATTTAGCAAGCTATGGGTCTCATAACTTAAATTTTTCAAAAGTCTCATTTAGTATATCTTCAAATTCTCAAAGATCTGGAAGCAGACCTGTTCTTGTTGCTAGTCCAGAAATTAGTGATGGGGGTGAAAATAGCAAAGAAGAAGAAGTTGATGAAACTTTCCAACCTTCAGAAGCATTTGCTACACCCGTTCCGAGGTATTATTTCGATTTAGCCGAATCTGAATATCTAATCGAAAACAATTTAGTACCTTCGTTTAATAAATCAACATTTGGAGATTGTTGTTTCAGAAATGACTCTACTACTGAGAGGGGTGATAGGGTTTTTACTCCAGGTGCAAAAATTGCTTACTTAACACCTGAAGCAGCAGTGCTAGAAGGATGGAACTTGCATTCTCTTACATGTAATTTTGTTGTAATAAATAAAGAGTACAACTCTGATGATCCAATGTATTTACCACCTTCACCATATATACCAGAGGAAAGCGATTTGCCATTTGTAACAATTGTCGAACAAACTGTAAATCTTGGAGAAGAGTGTCAATTTGACTTTGGAGAGTATCAGCAGTTTCCGTTTTATGGAATTGGAGTAACTGCTTGTTACGTAAATGAAGAAGGAGTGTACTACTGTATTAAGTCAGATTTTACAACATTTCCTTTTGCCTCTTGGGGTTAATAGAAAAACTATGGCCTGAGGTACATTAAATCTTTTTGATTTAATTCAACCGTTTCTCTTGAAAAATAGTTGGTGTACATGTCATTCTCAATCCAGTTATCAACTTGGTCATCATAATAACGAGACATTACATGTCCTGACTGACCTGACGGAAGAACTGTTCTTGAATTATCTAGGTTACTTAGATCTACAACCATTCTCATTGATGGATAGCTTCCTATTGTGAAATCATCTCCAAACCCCCAATCTGTCGAGTTTATTGCAAAATTTGATCCGCTTGATTCAATGGGACCAATATTTACTATATTTGTAAGTATTGGAATTCCTGCTTCGCCTAATAGGTTTGTTGGATACGTGATTGTATGTATTTTTCCCCACTCCCAGTCATCACTATTAGATGAGTCAAAAATATCAATTATCAAGGTATCTGAGATGTTTAAAGTTCTCTCAAGAATATCAGTTAAGTTCTCCTTTTCTGGAGTATTAACATCATCCCATAAAATATGATTTGGTTCTTTGAGTAGTGTTCTAAATATTTCAGCGGTAGAGTCAGAGTTTCCCGGTTGCAATGAAATTTCATTGCCTGCATTGTCAAAGACAACCAATTCTTCAAAGGTTTGTTCAGCTAAAGTTTTGTAAAATACCGCCCAAGCAGCTGCTCCTGTAGACTCAATATTCATTTCAAATTTTTCTTCGCTTATTGCCCACTCTTTAAGCTCAGTTAAAACTTGTGAATCAATATACACATTGTTGAAAACATAGGGTAAGACATAGGCAGCTGAGTAATCAAAATTGTTAATTTGCATAGCTTGCATATCATTCACAGAGATTTTACCTGACATATATTGATTAATTACTCTCTCTATGGCTTCAGCTCGATAACCACGTGCATAGTAATTTGGCCATGGTTGATCTGGGTGAACTGACTGATTTGCAGTGATTATATATCCAGATGATGGGTTTAATGTATACGGCAACTCCTCAAAGTCTACAAACCCCTGCCAGTCATTTTCACTTAACCAACCTTCTATTGGAAGGTCTCCATGTAAACCATCTCTTCGAATTGGTAGTTTCCCAGGTGATTGGTAACCAATATTTCCATCTCTATCTGCATACAGTAAGTTTTGTGCAGGTACATGAAATTTCTTAGTTGCCTCTCTAAATTCTTCCCAATTTGATGCGTAGTTGAAGTCTCTTATGCCGACAAAAGTCTCTCCAGGTATTAATGCGGACCAAGAAAGAGAGACAGCAAAGTTATCTGGAAGATCTATTCTTGCCTCTTCTCTAAAGGTGCTTTCTCCCTCTTCAGAACTTAGATTTATAGGGAAACTCCTATCTGAAACTATTGGACCATGATGGGTTTCTCGAACCTCAATGACTATTGGGTCTGAGCCCGCAACCTCAATTATTTCAGTTGTCCTTTGCATGTCTATCCACTCATCGTCGACTTGATATTGATTTTCATTTCCAGGATTTATTTTTTCAATAAATAAGTCTTGAACATCTGGGCCCATGTTTGTTAAGCCCCATGCAATGTCACTGTTATAGCCAATTATTACATAAGGAGAGCCCGCAAAGGAAAATCCAACAGTATCTAATTGACAGTCACGATTTTTAGGAAAACAATGCAACCCATTTTCATACCAGATGGCAGGTAATTGTACCGAGAGATGTGGATCATTCGCTAGTAATGGCAACCCAGTATCGGTAAGTGTTCCATCGACTACCCATGAGTTAGATCCTAACGACTGATTTGTCTGCATATCCTTAGTTACATATTTTATGAAAAAAGATTGTGTCATTTGCTGAAAATTATTAGCTTTTCCTGTGGAGGCAAAGGTACCCCTTCCTTCCCACTCTTCAACAATGTATGGATGTTCTTCTGGGTATGGTGGAATCAATAAATTATAAATTTCTGGGCTCAAAGTATTGAATGTTTTTGAGTTTGAAATTTCCGATGTATAGTTACCATTTAAATCATAAGCCATCATTTTTGCCCAAGCTAACGGATAATGTGGTTCATATGTTCCAACTACATAGTCAGGATTTAAAAACTGAAGAACGAAATGTTCTAAGCTTAACCTGTTCTGGGGTCTCGACTCAATGTAAGCATTAATTCCTGCTGTATAGTTAATTAAATCGTTTTTAAACTCAGGTTCTAAACTTTCATATTCCTCTAGTGCAACTTTGTGGAAACCAAAGGTTCTAAATAGTAAATCAGCTCCAATACCCGGTTCTCCAATTAAAGACGCTAAGCGCCCAGTGCTTAAGTGGCTCCAAAATTCAAGTTGCCAAAATCTATCCTGAGCGTGGACATAACCCTGAGCAAAAAGTATATCATCGACATTAGTTCCATATATATGTGGAATTCCCCTTTCGTCCCTTATCACCTCAACAAAATCACTTAAAGGAAGGCCTGTTACGTCAATTTCATGATCTGGTAAAGGCATTCTAAAAATTACAATTCCTGCAATTATTATTAATGCCTGAAGACCGATTAGGGATACAAGTACCCACTTAAAAAACTTTTTCATAACTCCCCCTATTTAATTAGATTAGATGTTACAACTGGAGGTTGTCTATCCAGTTTGATATTTCTTTTACTGTATTTTTATAAATATCTAACGCATGGTCATCTGATTCATAAGATGATCTACTTGGGTCAACAAAAGAACGGTGAATCCTATTTTTAGCATTTGGAAAAACAGGACAAGTCTCTTGAGCTGAGTCACATACAGTTAATACATGGTCAAATTCATCTTTAATAAAATCATTCACTAATTTTGGATACTGCTTGCTAATATCGTACCCGCTTTCTGCCATAGCTTTGACTGCATATGGATTTACATGTGTTTCTGGATAAGTTCCTGCTGAGTAAATTTCTGCATCTGGGTACTTACTTTTCAGTAAACCCTCTGCAATTTGTGATCTACAAGTATTTCCGGTACAAATTACAATTATTTTCATGAGGCTAGTTTAAAGGAAAAATTATAATAACAATATGGAGACTCAAGCCAAAAAAGAACGTAAATTTACCCAAGCTATGGAAAAGTGGATTATGTATTTTACGTTCTTTTTGTTTGGAGGATTGTTTTTATTAATTTCAACACAGGGGGACTGGCGTGAAGGTTTAATTTTATTCCCGGTAGCTGTTGTATCTTTACCACTAACTAAATGGGGAATGCGTTGGCAAAATGAGAGATACGTAAGAAGTGCTCAAAATCAAGATGATATTGAAGATTTAAAAACTATAGTTAATAATTTAGAAAAACGAATAACAGAACTGGAGAAGAAATGATAAGTATTGATTTATTACTGAAACATATGGCCTGGGCGAACCAAGAAATATACAAAGAAGTTCAGAAACTAGATGATAGTGTATTAGATTATTACGTTGTTGACCCAGAGTGGACTGTTAAAACAATCATGATCCATATTGCAGGTGCTTCACATCTTTATGGTCAGCGTTTAAATGGGGAACCTTTTTCACGTTTTGAACTTAAAAATACTGATGGTCCAGAAATGATTACTGAGCTTCTCTCAGAACTAGACAGAATTGATCAAAGTTTAATGAAGAATCTTGACAGAGAGGACGAGGAATTTACATATGCAACTTCAAAGGGTGAACAATCAAGCAAGGTCTCTATAGTACTTTCACAACTAATTTTCCACGCTGGTGAGCACAGAGCTCAGATTGTTGCTGCATTGGATAAACATAATGAACGTTCTATTAATTTAGATAATTACTCAGTTTGGAGTTACGTCTCAAATTTAAAATAGTTTAAGTAAATTAGATATCTAAATTAAGCTCTTCTGTAGTATGGTTCCATAATTTTTTTCTTAAATCATCTTTATAAACAAGTCTGTTGAGTTTCATCGTGCCTGGTTTTCCATAAACTCCCAAATATTTCGGAGCGAAAGTTTTTTGAGCCGAGATATCTCTTGTTTTAATTGCTTCAAGAACTGGTTCTGTACCTGTTGCAATATTTGTAGAAATATATGTGAATGCCGATTTTCTTATACTTGTGACTTCATACGGCCTTGATTGTCTTGATTTAGTAATACCCGGATGTGCGATTGCAATAGATGC
>Ga0209308_10001013_pt1 | contig 27260 bp, 23 predicted proteins | sample COGITO_mtgs_1204_3_FD_184806 | JGI IMG/M metagenome (GOLD analysis project Ga0209308, IMG submission 184806) | Pelagic marine microbial communities from North Sea - COGITO_mtgs_120405 (SPAdes) (version 2) | ecosystem: Environmental > Aquatic > Marine > Epipelagic ...
TGGGTTAATGGTCGGCATGCAGCAACCGGTGCTTCGAGCATCGTCTACCTGGAGCGGTAGTTCAGTTGGTTAGAATACCGGCCTGTCACGCCGGGGGTCGCGGGTTCGAGTCCCGTCCGCTCCGCCATTTAAATCAATGACTTACGACGGTTTGGCCAAATGTTGGCCAAGATTACACGAAACACTGTCGCACAGTGCTCCGTGAACTCGCCTCGTAAGCCATCTAGAACTATACGAATCTTCTCCTCGGTGGAGAACTTGCGTCGGGTGTTACGGCGTATTTCTTTGACCGTCTTTTCTGTGTTTGACATGCTCATGATGATACTCCTGTACTTCAGTTTAAAAGTGGCAGAACTATCTCTTAGTGAATCAGGTCATTTGGTACCATCGTGGCTGACGCCACACAGTGAAACCGTTTAGGACGTCTGCTCAATTAAGGAGCCCACTTGAGTCCCATAGTCAGGCTGTAATCGAAGTGGGTCACATTGGTGTCCTTTGGAATACCCAAGTCGTCGCCCAGGGCTGAATCGGAGTCTGAGTCGTATTCGGCAGTGGCAGTCAAGTTCCAATAGAAATCACTCATCACTTCCCAGCTTAGCTGTACATTGGCATTGGCGCGGATGCGTCCCCAACTAGACAAGGACGGATAGACGTTACCACCGAGCGTGACATCGAGGTCTTGATTGCCGAATTCGTAAACTAGCCAGTTGGTTTGAATAAATGCCTCGAGTGCCTTGTCCGTACCGTCTTCGGGTTGAACCCCAAAAGGAGAGCCATCGGGAGGATTATCTGTGTCTTGAAGTGAGGCCTGCTCGAGAGTCCCCTGCAACCCTGCTGCACCGCTCAAGCGCATGCCTGGTTGATCAATGAAGTACCTGCCTAATCCCGCACCAACAGAAATACGGCCATCATTTTGTAAGGCTTCATTCATATCGTATGTGGCTGTGAAGGTACGGTACAACTCTCCCCGATCAGTCCAGCGCTGATGCTCTAACGCCACTTTAGCCGAGCTAGTGGATTCGCTATTTTCCGTATCTCCAGTGTCGTCTAGCTGGCGGGTCACGCTCTCTAACACCCAGGCCGATGCAGACGTCTTAGATGCTTTATCCTCATAGGCTATATCCACCTGAATGCGATTGCTGCGTAATTCAGGTTCTAACTGGAAATTGGCGTTGATGCTGTAGCTCAGCCGGTCGGAAAACGTTTCCTCAATCGGTCGAATTTGGGTCACTGCCATGAGTTCTATAGTGTCGAGCTTATCGATGCTTTTAAACGTCATTGCTCCGTTCGTGTCTGTTTCGCCAATAGAGCCAAATAGTCGCTCACTGCTTGCGAGCAATAGTTCAAAGCTGTAGTCCGAGGTGACCTGGGCAACGTTGCGCCATTCTATATTAATGGTGTCTGCATACTCTGTGTTTAGGCGCAGGATGCCGCTGTTGAGCCCCTTAATTTCCCCCGTAATACGGTCGCCGTTATAAAGCATAACGACGTCGGTCTTAGGGTGTGCAATCGCGAGTGATGCGTTAAAAATGAGTAAACACATGGCGATGAGTGGGCGCATGATTAACTCCTTCCTCTATTCGATGAGATTGGCGAGGCACATGGCAGACTGCGTGGAGGGCTCGCGTTCAGCATGGTGCCATGATAACTCTTTTTATGCAGTGGCCGTGATGTGTTCGGCTGCAGGGGGCGGCTACGACAACGCCGAGACGACTGATTACATCATGATATGAGCCCGCGCTGGTATTGGTTAGAGTTCCGTGGCAAGCTTTAAACGACCTTAGGAGCAAGAAGCCTCGACATGCGCAAAGTAATAATCGCAGCGGCATTCGTTGCCACGCCTGTATTACAGACATCAGCAGAACCCACTCACAGCTACCTCACCAACAAAAATCATCTCTATGTAGGTACATTTTCGCAAACCATGGATGCGAACATTCTGGCTCAGCGGGATGGTTTTGATCCTGTCTCTGTTGGCATCGAGGATGTGGGTATTGGCGAAGAATACACCAGCGGGCTACTTGAATACAGCCACCGCTTTAACAGCAAGTGGGGTGTCAACTTCGGTGCCTATGAGTTTGCTAACAGTCGACGATCTGTTTCAAGACGAGATTTCAATTACGACGGCGTCGATTTTGAGGCGGGTGTAGGCATCAATTCGGAGTTAACCATCCGAACCTATATTCTTGATGCCATGTATTCGGTATACGATTCCGATTCTACTGAGATCGAGATCGGCGCTGGTCTGCATATGCTTGATAATGAAGCATCGATTCAGCTTGTCGCAGGTCTAGATGGTGAGGTGATCGGTGCGACGCAACAGGCAAAGAGTTCTGTGCTGGCGCCCTTGCCTAATCTTCGCGCATCAGCATTTCACGCATTTAATGATGATTGGTCTGTGCATGCCACGATGGGCTGGCTGTCGGCCAATATCGATAACATCGATGGCGATTTTTTATATTTCAATGTTCGCGGACAGTATCAGCTGAGTGATCGTTGGGGTTTATCCCTGGGCTACAAGTTTGTTGAGGTAGATGTTCTAGAGACGATAGATAATGGCGTAAACGGCTTTGATTTATCCTTTGAGGGCGTCTCCGCTGCAGTGAGTTACAACTTCTAGGTTATTTCCACCCGCGTCCCTATCGATAATGACGCCGCCCATGAGGGCAGAGGCCCAGGCCCGGCACTCGAGCCTTCTCTCTGGTGCAATCGGCCCGCAGTGCGGGCTGGTAGGTGGTCAGATAAAAGTGCGGCGTATGCCGAAGTATGCATTAGGATTCTGGCCAGCCTTCAAAATTGTCAAGCGCCTCGCGGAGACTGAAGGCCCAGTAAGTGGCTACACGGCGTACTTCTGACGCGTTTTGAACATTATTGGATTGTTGAAGGTTCATTCCTGCCGGTTCGGCAGCGCGACGATCGACTATCCGCGCAAGTATGGCATCGCTCTCTCCATCGTGAAGTTCAGCGACAAGTGTTGCCTCGCCCAATCGACGCAAATAAACATTGCCGCGACCGGGCCGATCATCAGGGGGTGCGTAAGAGACCACATCGAGTACGCCAGCACGAACAATCAACACATCAGGACCGGGTTCGGTGACCAGCGTGTATTTAGTGCTCTTGCCCATTTCTTGCACAAAAGCGGTAGTCAGCGCTTGTTGGAAACGCTGTTTGCCTTGTTCGCTAATCTGGTAATGGGTGTCTGTGCTAACCGAGGGCCTAGATCGGCTGGTCTTCTCGCCCCCTGGCCGGTATTCAATATCGACGCCATCAAAGAGAATTTTCGTGTAGCCAGAGAGGTCTAAGTCAGTGCGAGCCCAGGCTTTGCCCACTCGAGGGTCAATGATTTCGTTGAGCCCATCGAAAGTGACGTCGGCATCGGCAGCAGTATTGATGCTGGGTGCCCCGGTGGTACAGCCAACCATCGCCATGAGTGAGAAGGCATAAAATAGCGCCATAGATTTGTTAACGTGTGTGCTCATAATTAGATTGCCGCCAAATTTTTGAGTTAGTCGATAGATAGTGTACTGCAATGGCTGGTATCGCGGAACTGGACTTCCCAGGGTTTACTAGACGCCCTCTAGCCTAGAAAAATAGGCTTTCTTAAACTTTGCCGGCGACACGCCGCCGGTATGGCTGTGACGTTTGACTGGATTGTAGAACATCTCAATAAAATGATCACCACTGGCGGGATAATCCAGCACTAGCACGTTTGAGACACTAAGATCGCATGGCCTTAGAGCTTGCGAAATTGCGTTTAACAAGCGCTTGATATCGTTAGTAATAATGCCGCGATATCTTGCCCTATAAACGCACCAGTATTCTCGGCTAGGGCAAGGCGCGCGCCGCCAACTTGACAGGGGCCAGCCTCACCACGAGGCTTTCAATACAGGTGTAGTTTACTCATCTGCTAGAGGATAATTTTCTGCTTAACTGCACTTATAAATGCATTCTCTTTGTTATGATTGATGGTTCTTCAACATTGCTGGACAGCCACCAGAATGCGGACACAGTATTTTCACCATAGCGCTCCGACACGACGCTTACTCAGCTTTGTGGGCGCGTGCTGTTTTTTCGCCGCATCAAGCTTCGCGGAACAGGGCCCCTGGACCGAATGGACTGCCGCCATTCCAGATCGAGCCAACATCGCAGAGTTCCCTAGTCACTATCGAGCCATTCAAATAGATCTAAACGCAGTAAAAGCAAGCTTAGTGCGTCCTGCTGCAAAAGGTATTCGAGATGCGCGTATTCTCTTATTACCAAGGCCCGATGGCGGCTCACAAGCATTCGAAGTCACCGCATCGGGGGTTCTACCTGCAGCACTAGCCCACAAATACCCGGAATTACAGGCCTTTTCGGGGGTGGCGGTTGATGATCCATCCACCACCGTCCGCTTTGAATTACATCGCAATGGTCTAAGAGCACAAGTTTTAGGGTCTCGTGGCCGCTGGATTGTCGACCCAATCCGCGGCAGCGCTAAAAATCTCTCTATAAGCTACTACTCGGCTGACCTTAAGCGATCGTCAGCACGAGGCACTTGTCGACTGCAGACAGAGGATAGGTTCGTTCCCAAAGGGGGTAGCCCGAATCAAAAAAAGTCGCTAGGAGGCCAGCGTGCAGCACGCAGTAGCGGCGCCACGCTTCGAACGTATCAAATAGCCGTAGCAACAACGGGCGAATACGGTGTTTTCCACGGGGGTACTACGCCAGATGCCCTTGCCGCTGTGGTCACTACTATAAATCGCGTCACTGGCATTCTTGAAAAAGAGCTTTCCATTAGCTTACAACTAATAAGCAACAACGACGAGATCATTTTTATCGACCCGTCTACTGATCCTTTCTCCGGCAACGACAATGCCAACGACCTCATTGAGGAATCCCAGCAACAAATCGATTTAATCATCGGATCGGATAACTACGATGTTGGCCACACTTTCAGTACTGGCGCAGGGGGGTTGGCGGCCCTAGGATCGGTGTGTGCCTCGGGGTTTAAGGCTCAGGGAGTCACTGGCAGCGATGAGCCTGAAGGGCAATTCTTTGATGTTGATTTTGTTGCTCATGAAATTGGTCATCAGTTGGGTGCGGATCACACGTTTAACGGGTCTAATGGCAATTGCACTAACGGCAGTCGCTATTATCTCTCTGCTTACGAGCCTGGCAGCGGGTCGACAATTCAGGCCTACGCCGGCCTCTGTAGTGCCGATAATTTACAAGGTGCAGCTGATCCGATCTACCACTCAGCGAGTTTTGATGAAATTACCCTTTTCCTCGCAGAAGGCGAGGGTGGCTCTTGTGGGGTGGTGACATCAACTAACAACACGCCACCTAGCGTTGATGCAGGGGCCGATTACTCTGTGCCCAAAGCCACGCCGCTGGTCATTACCGGTAGTGGCAGCGACGCGGAGCAAAATGCCCTCACGTATCTATGGGAGCAGCGAGACCTTGGTCCGCAAGCGGCGCTCAGTGCGGGTGATGACGGTGAGATACCCCTCTTTCGAGTTTTAACCCCGCAGAGCAATCCGAGTCGCTATCTTCCTGCCCTTGGCAATGTCGTGTCAGGTAATTATTCGGACGCCGAGAAGTTGCCCCAGTTGGCCAGAGAGCTGGACATGCGACTGACTGTCCGAGACGGCGCCGGCGGCGTCGCCTCAGACGACATGGTAATTTTCGTTACTGCATCAGCGGGACCGTTTGTGCTCACTAGCCCAAATGGCGGCGAGAATGTTGGCGCAAGCAGTACGATCGGTTGGGACCCAGCCGGAACAACAGCATCCCCTGTCAATGTCAGCGAGATAGAAATCCTACTATCTATCGATGGAGGTGCGACATTTGACCGATCACTCGGTACCACAGCGAACGATGGCTTTGAGGTTATTACCTTCCCAAGCGGAATTACTACAAACAGCGCGCGGCTAATGTTAAGAGCCGTCAATAATATTTTCTATGACGTTTCCGATGATGATTTTGTTCTAAAATCAGATCGGTTGGTCCCTCCCGCCCCCACCTCACTTGTCGCTACCCCCCTTGATGGTGGGGTACGAATTACCTTTGAGCCAGGGATCGATAACGGTGTCCCGGTAACATCCTATGAGGCCGTCTGTAGCACAGAATCTGTGTCTGAGACCTTCAGTAAAACCATTGACGTCGATGAATTTCTAGATGAATCCACCGAGGTTTCATCAACGTTGACCTTTGATAACGCGCTTACCATTGACCCCGAAGGACTGCTGATCCCGGTCGATATCACTCACAGCTATCGGGGTGATGTCGTTATCGACCTCACCTCTCCCGCAGGCACCACTATTCGACTCAAAGATGATAACGGTGCTGATGCTAGCGCTGATGTTATTGGAACGTTTCCACTGAGCTTGGCTCCTAGCACGTCGCTCGACGCTTTCGTCGGTGAAAACGCCGCTGGCAAATGGAGGATGTCAGTATCTGATGTGTATAACGGCGATTTTGGTACCGTTAATGCGTGGGGTGTGTCGGTCATCGCAACAACGCCCGGGCTAGAGTCCAGCATAACGGGTATCGCCTCACCGCTCATAGTATCGGACATGGCAAACGATGAGGTGTATAGCTGCCAGATTACCGCCTATGCAGGGAACGATCCCAGCGAGATTGTCATTGTTGACGGTATCATTCCTAGAGGGGAGTCCGTGACTTATAGCGTGACACCCTCTGCGGGAGCTAATGGCAGCATTAGCCCGTCGAGTATCCAGAGTGTTGTGAGTGGAGAAACGGCTCAGTTCACGCTGGGGTCTGACAATGGCTATCAGATTGCGGGAGTGGGCGGTAGCTGCGGTGGCAGCTTATCTGGTAGTACCTACACGACCAGTGCAATTACGTCTGACTGTACGGTGGTGGCCAGTTTTGAACCTGTGCCGGTGATCACTTATAGCGTGACACCCTCTGCGGGAGCTAATGGCAGCATTAGCCCGTCGAGTATCCAGAGTGTTGTGAGTGGAGAAACGGCTCAGTTCACGCTGGGGTCTGACAATGGCTATCAGATTGCGGGAGTGGGCGGTAGCTGCGGTGGCAGCTTATCTGGTAGTACCTACACGACCAGTGCAATTACGTCTGACTGTACGGTGGTGGCCAGTTTTGAACCTGTGCCTAAGCCTGCTCGTTGCACTGGACCTGAACCATGTGTACCAGAGATTATTTCTGTAGACCGTTACGATGTGGAGAGCATGAGTGCGTCAGTGACCTTAGCTGGAAGCTCAGAAAATGATCCTACGCCACTGGAAATTTCCACCTGGTGCGTAAGCGAAGCATTACCTGATTACACCCTGTTAGCGGTAGAGAATGTGGTAGATGCCCAAAACGCGACAAGCACGGCTATACCACTGGCTGCTTCAGGAGAGCCTCCGTATCTTTGCTACTTCACGGCGGCGAATGAGGCGGGTACAAGCGAACAACCCAATTACGTTAACTATGCTAACCGCCATGCCTTTAACCACGTGACGGTAATGGCCCCTGATGATTTCCGTGAAACCATTCAGGGCAAGATTCAGCTAATGTACATTGGTCTTTTGCAACGTGCCGCCGATCGCGCGGGTCTTGCCTATTGGAGTCGAGATTTTTACAACGGTGTCTCTGTCGATGGCATTCGTGCAAGCTTTGTACCGTCGGAAGAATTCCAAACTTTCTGGGGTGATCGTGATCGGGGCGAGTTCTTGAATGCGCTGTACCGTATTTACTTTAACCGTGAACCCGACCAAGCGGGCTTTGACTACTGGGTTAGTGGCGGTGGTTCGGGTGTCCGGGTGGATCAATTGGCGCAGACCTTTATCGACGCGGCAGGGGTGGTCGATCAGCTGGCACTGGAAAATAAGGCGTTCGTCGCTAGCCACTACACCAGTTTGTATGCCAGCTATGATCGCGATGCGATCAAAGCTATCCTTGAGACGGTGGATAGCACGGAAGAGAGCGTGACTGCAGCCATTCAGGCCATTAATGAGAACTACACGGCAGCTCATTGAGGAACAACCGAGGAAAAATACCTCTTAGCCCTGCTTTTTGTTAGTCCAATAGGGATTGGACACCAACTAACTTAAGAGGTCCGAGCAATGACAGGCCGTCCTCAACAACTCATTTCACCGATATTGCTTGCAGGGCTATTGTCTCTGCCTGCGCTTGCCCAGACGGAGACGGTGGAGGAAATTTTTGCTCACTTCGGTAGCGGTGAACCTAAACGTCAACGTGTTACCATCGAAGTGACTAACGCTGTATTAGCACAAAATTCGAACAGCTAAGTGCGATCGGCTGAGCTGGGCGTTAGCCACCACGATATGGGGAAAGTCCATGCCAGAACTGCAGCACAAAGTTCATCGCCGAGCTTGCCATTTGTGTGAAGCTATTTGTGGCCTAGTTATTGAAACGAAGGGTGAGCAAATTCTGAGTATTAAAGGTGATCCTGACGATCCCCTGAGTCGTGGGCACATTTGCCCCAAAGCGGTGGCATTACAAGATATCCATACTGACCCAGATCGACTGCGCCGACCGGTAAAGCGAGTGCGTCACGATAATGGCTCGGATGAATTTGTTGCCATACCCTGGGAAGAGGCGCTTGATACCGCTGCAGCAGCACTTGTTCAATCAGTTCAGCAGCTCGGCGTGGATAGTGTCGGGGTTTATCTGGGTAATCCTACTGTTCACAACTACGGCATGATGACCCATCAGGGTGCGCTCTTTCGACACCTGAGAACACGTAATCGCTTTTCCGCAACGTCGGTCGATCAATTGCCCCATCATCTGGTGTCGATGTGGTTGTTCGGGCATAAGCTGCTATTTCCGATTCCCGATATTGACCGCAGCGACTATTTCCTCATGTTGGGTGCCAATCCGGTGGCCTCTAATGGCAGTATTTGGACGGTCCCCGACGTGCGCAAACGGATTAAGTCGCTCACCGCGCGGGGTGGGCGATTAATTGTCATTGATCCACGGAAAACCGAAACCGCTGATTTGGCCAGCGAGCATATCGCAATATCCCCCGGGACGGATGGGTGGCTGCTATTGGCCATGGTGCACAGTATTCTGGCTAATGGCTGGCAGCGGCTACGCCATTTAAGTGATTACGTTGATGGAGTCGACGCGGTAAAAGCAGCGGTCGCTGACTTCACACCGGCCGTTGCCGCGCAAAAAACCGGTATCAGCGCCGAGACCATAGAGAAAATAGCGCGCGACTTTGCCCATGCGAATGCAGGCATTTGTTATGGACGCATGGGGGTGTCAACGCAGCGCTATGGCGCGGTGTGTCAGTGGGCTATTCAGGTGCTCAATATTTTGACCGGGAACTTAGACCGCGAGGGCGGCAGCATGTTTACTTTGCCCGCTGTTGATCAGGTACAAATAACCGGTCCCGGGGGCTTTGCACGGCACGTATCCAGAGTCAGTCAGCTGCCCGAATTTGATCGTGAACTACCTGCATCGACGTTGGCCGAGGAAATCACCACGCCCGGTGAGGGCCAAATACGGGTACTGTTTACCGGCGCGGGCAATCCTGTATTGTCTACGCCCTCGGGGCACAAGCTAGAAGCAGCGCTGGGCGAGCTTGATTTTATGGTATCGCTTGATCCATGGATCAACGAGACCACCCGCCACGCCGATATTATCTTGCCCCCGACATCGCCCCTTGAACATGACCACTATGATTTGGCCTTTCATGTGAACGCCATGCGCAACACCAGTCGATTTAGCCTTGAAGTGTTTGCAAAGCCTGAGGATGCTTTGCACGACTGGGAAATATTTGAGGCGCTAGGTCAGCGTGTTGCCAGAGGGTTGGGTTTGGACAGCCAACCATCTCCTCCGCCTGACGTTATGATGGACATGGCTCTGCAGGCCGGACCCTATGGCAATGACAGCCCCGAACAGTTAAGTCTTTCTGTATTGAAAGACAGTCCTTCGGGTATAGATTTAGGGCCTCTTCAGCCGCTGCTACCCGCCCGACTAAAAACGCCGGAACAGCGTATCAACATAGCGGTGCCCGAGTGTCTGGCCGACCTTCAACGCTTATTGACAGAAGCCGACAGCCTCGAATCTTTTCGACTGATCGGCCGTCGTCATGTCCGAGACTGTAATTCTTGGATGCATAATTTTCAGCGATTGGTGAAGGGGCGCAATCGATGCACGCTGTTGGTGAATCCACTAGACGCCGATCGCGAGGGGTGGCGTACCGGCGATAGTGTTCAGGTCGCCAGTCCAGCTGGTGCGGTGGTCGTTCCCGTTGAAATTAGCCCTGACATTATGGCTGGCGTTGTCAGTCTTCCCCATGGGTACGGACATCATCGCACCGGTACAAAAATAGCTATTGCTAATAGTCACGCGGGAATCAGTTGTAATGATGTTACCGACGCACAGTATATCGACCAGTTAAGTGGTAACGCAGCGGTAAATGGCCTGCCGGTCAGCATCAGCTTGGTGTGATGTCGGTGCAGGCAGGGCAGAATTATTGCGCTACCGACCCATCATTAACGGCGTAAATGCCGGTATAATAGCGTCAGGTTTGATAAGGGCACCTTCATGACAGCAAAGTTAATACCCACGGTGCAGGTGAGCAGTGGTGATAAATTTGTCAATGATCATGGCATCAGAGCGATTAAAGATGGCATCAAGCGATCAGCGATGCCTATGGATGCGCTTGCCAAGCCTGACTGGCTGCGCATGCGTATTAAGAGCAGCCCCACCTTTGATAAGGTGCGGGGCATCGTCCATGCGCATCGATTGGCGACTGTCTGTGAGGAGGCCAAGTGTCCGAATATGAGCGAGTGCTGGAGTGCCGGCACCGCCACCATCATGCTCATGGGCGACGTGTGCACCCGGGCTTGCCAATTTTGCTCGGTGAATACCGGCAATCCCCAAGGTTGGCTGGACTCTGAGGAACCGGCCAACACAGCCCGTGCGGTACAACTGATGGGCTTGAAATATGTAGTGCTGACGTCGGTCAATCGTGATGACTTAGACGATGGCGGGGCAGGGCACTACGCGGCTGTCGTGCAGGCGGTCAAGGCACTCAACCCCGGTACAGCAGTCGAGGCTTTGACCCCCGACTTTTTAGGCAACCTGCAGGCCGTCGATGTTCTTTTGGCATCGGGTATTGAGGTGTTCGCGCAAAACATAGAAACCGTTGAGCGTTTGACCCACCCCGTCAGGGATCCACGTGCTGGCTACCAGCAAACTCTGGACGTATTGGCGAGAAGCAAGACGATCCGAACTGATATTATTAGCAAAACGTCATTGATGCTCGGATTAGGCGAAACCGAGGATGAGCTCAAGCGCTGCATGGATGACTGTCGAACTCACCATGTCGACGTGTTGACCTTGGGGCAGTACTTACCACCAACACGCAATCACTATCCCATCGCTCGCTACGTCACACCCGATGAATTTGAACGTTATCGCGGCTGGGGGTTAGAGAGGGGCTTTCGCGAGGTGGTATCAGGTGCCTTCGTTCGCTCAAGCTACCGAGCTGAGCGAGTGTTGGCCGGCAACAACGTTGGCTTAGATCAATGACAGAAGATGCGTCAATTGATCGTAAACGCCTGCTGTATTTGACGGCAGCGCAGATCACTCAGGGTGACAAATTGTTGTCGATCTTCAGTCGGCTGGCGATTGGGATACTGAGCCGAAACTTTGACGTTTCCATTGCCGTGGTTGGCGCCGCGACTCCAGCCGCCATGAATAGGCTACGCGAGGATCTAGGGGCTTCAAGGATTACTGGCGGCTTTGAGCCGAGCAAGGCCGATCGCAAGGTCGATCAGCGCGTTCGTTCACTGATGAAAAGCCACCATGGCTCCTCCTTGGTTAACGCCCGACTACAGCGCGTGGTCCAACAGATGGCCAAACACTTTGATGGTATTGTTTTGGATGCCTTCGCGGCTTGGCCATACCGACCAGTATCTGACACGCCCGTGGTATTTCTACTTGACGGCCTGGAGACCGCTCGTTTTAGTGATACCAAGTTGATGGGAATTTGGCAGCGCCACCGCGTTAGAGACTACAAGCTTGAGGTGCTCAATACAGTAGCCAGCATTTATGCCCCGAGAGAGCTGGCGTTGGAGCTATCGCATCAAGGAGTGCCCATGCGATCTTTGCGGGGTAGCTTAAGTCGACCTTCGATAGCCGCCCCGACAATGGGCAGCGCAGATTTCCATTTGACAGAGGCCAGAATCGGCTACAGTGGGTATCTGGCTGACGATAGCAATCTGGCCAGCTTGTACTGGTTTCTCGATGAGGTCTGGCCGTCACTCAAGCAGACAATCCCGAAGATTGAGTTCCATATTGCCGGGCGTGCGCCGCAACAGGCACTCTACGATAAAATTGCTTCCGATGACGCCATTGTCCTCCATGGCGGGATGACAGACCGGGCACTGTTGGATGCCCGCTGTCGACTCATCGTCGAACCGCTACTGTATGAAGGCCATGTCGATGCTAAGTTGATCAGTGGCATGGCCCGGGGTCTACCGGTTATCACCACTCAACACGCCTTGAGCCGGGGGCATCTCAGCATTCAAAGCGGTGTGAAGGCGGCGCCTTCGGCAGAGGATATGGTGGTGCTCATTGAGCAGCTCATGAGCGAATCGAAAGGTTGGCAGAGTTTGGTAGATACCGCCGCTGTCATCGTTCAAGAACAGCTCAATGCCACCGAACTTGTGCATCAGTTACGAAGAGATTTATTACACAATTTATCAGCTAGTGGCGCCGGTGAATAACCGGTAGTTGCTGAGAGTCTACTATGTCGACAGAGTTTGCAAGAATTGGTTTGTTGGGTCGGCGAGAGCACCCAGGGGTGGCCCAAATTGTCGCTGATCTACTTAAGCTGCTGGACAGCCGTGGTGTTGAAGTCATCATGGAAGACCGGTTGGCGACCTTGGCACACTTTGAGAAAAGAGCGATGAAGTCCCGGGAGGTGATTGGTGAAATTGTCGATCTGGCTATTGTTATTGGTGGCGATGGCTCTTTGCTGAGTGCCGCACGGACGCTGGTTCGACACGAAACCCCGGTCATAGGGATTAACCGCGGGCGCTTGGGCTTTTTGACTGACGTGAGTCCTGACGATTTAATGACGCAGGTCAATGCAGTGCTCGATGGTAAATACACCCGAGACTCACGATTTCTGTTAGATGTGCACGTTTGTCGCGGCGATGAAGTCATAGGGCAAGCCGAAGCCCTCAATGATGTTGTCGTGAATTCGGGGGCCTCTGCGCAAATGGTTGAATTTGAACTGACCATTGACGGCGAATTCGTTTATCGAATAAATGCCGACGGACTAATTTTATCGTCACCAACAGGATCCACTGCTTATTCGATGTCTGGCGGCGGTCCCATCATGAACCCGGCGCTAGATGCGATGGCAATCGTACCCATGTTCCCTCACTCGTTGACCAGCCGTCCCATCGTCGTCCATGGTGACGCTGAGATCCGTATCGATGTTGTCTCGCGAAACCAAATTCATCCGCCAGTGACCTGCGATGGTCAAGTATCGTTGACTGCGCTGCCCGGTGATGCAGTCGTCGTCCGAAAGAAAAAAGAGCGATTAACCCTGCTTCACCCACCGGGATATAGTTTTTACGCAAGCTGTCGAGACAAGCTTCGGTGGGCAGATACCCTTGCTAAATAAGCTGCAAAAGAGTCCAGTCTCCTTCGCTTTGATTGCGGTCAGTGCGATCATATTCCTCCTTTTTCACCAGTTGCAGTGGGTTAGTTTGCTGCAGGTATTCAATTTTGTGCCTTTCAGTGCCACGACGTCTGGCCCTCAATTCGGCGAACCCGGCGATTGGTGGCGATTCGTGACGCCCGCTTTTCTACATTTCGGCTGGATGCACTTAGTCTTCAACAGTTTGTGGGTTTGGGAATTTGGGCGCCGAATTGAATGCCGGATTGGCTCTTTGAATGTACTGGGTTTCGTGCTCGTTTCCGCCATATTTAGCAACAGCATTGAGTACTTTGTTTCTGGCCCCGCTGTTTTTGGAGGGATGTCCGGGGTTGTTTATGCGATGCTCGGATTTATTGGCACGGGTAACGCAGTCCGACCGCATTGGTTGGAACCGGTACCGCCAGCGCTTATGATTTTCATGCTGATTTGGCTGTTCATCGGATTGACCGGCACTTTGCGTTTCGTGGGTGTGGGTGCGATTGCCAATGGCGCGCACTTTGGAGGGCTGGTCATTGGTTCTATTTTGGGTGGTGTCATTGGGCTTCTGTCTCGAGTAACGAGATCCTCATAGGGAGTACGTCTTGTCTAATCCTTATACTGAGGCCATTAAAGGGATGGGTCGAGAGGTCTATGACAGTATGCTCAATGCACTGCAAACTGGCCGGTGGCCAGACGGTCGGCTCATCACCTCAAAACAGCGTGAGCACTGCATGCAGGCAGTCATTAGCTGGGGCGAGTTAAACCTTCCCCGAGATAAGCGGATTGGCTATATCGATAAAGCACATAAAGCCAGTGACAGTCATGATGATGCTCAGCCCATTAAATGGCGACAAAATGAGGAAGACCTGTGACTTTTATTTCCGGGGCGGTTCGAAAAATGCGCGCAACATTGAGCGATCCTGTGCTTTATCAATGGGTCGCTGGCGAGCAAACTGTTGAGCTGAATCAGTATTTGGGTCAATCACTGAGCATCAATTTTCTCGGCACCATCCATTGTGTGCACTGTCATCGGTTGACCAAAAAGAGCTTTAATCAGGGCTATTGTTACCCTTGCTTTCGCGACTTAGCCCAGTGTGACACGTGTATCATGAAGCCCGAAAAATGCCATTTTGCAGAGGGTACTTGCCGAGAGCCGGAATGGGGCGAGGCCAATTGTAATATCGAACATTATGTCTATCTATCCCACACCTCGAGCGTCAAGGTCGGTATTACCCGAGGCACGCAAATTCCTACCCGTTGGATAGATCAGGGAGCCACCCAAGCTCGAGCCATTGCCCGCGTTGCGACACGCTATCAGTCTGGATTAATAGAAGTATTATTAGGACAGCACATCGGCGACAAGACCGCCTGGCAAACTATGCTCAAAGGGAACGGTGAACCTCTCGATTTGGCTGCTAAGCAGGCTGAGCTTGCCGAGCTGTGTGCTGAGGGCCTGGCAAGTCTGCAGCAGCAATTTGGACTAAATGCTATTCATTGGATCGAGGAGGGCGAAGATATCGCTATTAATTTCCCGGTGCTTGAGTGGCCAGCAAAAATAAAAGCCCATAACTTGGATAAAACCCCGGAGATTTCAGGCACGCTACTGGGGATTAAAGGGCAATATTTAATGCTGGATACGGGCGTGATCAATATCCGTAAATACGGTGGTTATAATCTAGAACTAAAGGTGAAGGGCTAATGCGCGACGGCACGCCAAAGGCGATATACCGCAAAGATTATCAACCTCCAGTGTTTTTGGTGACAGAGGTCGACATGTGTGTCCAGCTGTTCGACGGCTTTAGTCTCGTCGAAACCCATATGAGCCTTAAGCGTCAAGGTAAGCAAGGCGCTGCATTAACTTTGGACGGTGAAGCATTAGCACTTGAATACATTGCTATCGATGGCGCCGAGTTATCCGCGGAGCAATTTATTTATGACGGGCACGTTTTAACAATACCCGAATTAGCCGACACCTTGCGGCTGACCACTCGAGTTAGAATTTACCCGGAAGACAACACATCGCTAGAAGGTCTGTATCGCTCGCGTACGATGTATTGCACGCAGTGTGAGGCTGAGGGCTTTCGAAAAATCACCTTTTATCCGGATCGCCCTGATGTCCTAGCCATCTTTACCGTGGCCCTTGAAGCCGATGCAGCATCTTGTCCTGTGCTGTTGAGCAACGGTAACCTGATGAGTTCCGAGTCACTAGCCAATGGCCGGCACAGGGCTGTTTGGCATGACCCTTGGCCCAAGCCATGCTACTTGTTTGCGATGGTAGCGGGGGAGCTTGACTGTGTGCGGGATTCCTTCACCACGGTTTCCGGTCGAGACGTGTCCTTGCATATATATGTCGAAGCTAAAGACCGTGACTATTGTGGTCATGCCATGGAATCACTCAAGCAGTCAATGCGTTGGGATGAACAGGTTTATGGGCTGGAGTACGACCTTGATCTGTTTAATATTGTTGCCGTTGACGATTTTAATATGGGCGCAATGGAAAATAAAAGTTTGAACGTGTTCAACACCTCGTGCGTGTTGGCGGCCCCGCATATTACCACCGACAGTGGTTATCAACGCGTCGAGGCGATCGTAGCGCATGAATACTTCCACAATTACTCCGGTAACCGCGTCACCTGTCGAGATTGGTTTCAGCTTAGCTTAAAAGAAGGCTTTACCGTTTTTAGGGATGCTGAATTTTCTTCTGATATGAATTCTAGGGGCGTCAAGCGAGTGGAGGACGTGCAGTTTTTACGCACTCATCAGTTCGCCGAGGACTCAGGTCCAATGGCGCACCCGATCCGACCCGATAGCTTCATAGAGATATCAAATTTTTATACCTTAACCGTCTACGAAAAAGGCGCTGAGATTGTACGTATGCTGCATACCTTGCTGGGACACGAAATGTTCATTGCTGGGGCCAAGTATTATTTTGATCACTACGATGGTCAGGCTGTTACCTGCGATGATTTTGTTGTTGCTATGGAAAGCGCCTCCGGGAGAGATCTACAGCAATTCAGGCGGTGGTATGAGCAGGCGGGTACACCGGAAGTGTCGGTATCCGCTGCCTATGATCCCCAGGAGCAACGCTATACCTTGTCTATACGACAATCGAATAATGACGCGTCGGGCAATCAGCAGCCGCCGTTACATATTCCCTTTGCCCTAGGCCTGTTGGTGGACGGCAAGCCAATCGAACTCAGCCCTTCATCAACCACTCAACTGTTAGAGCTCAGCGAGCCTGAACATCAGTTTGTCTTTGAGAACATCACCCAACCACCCGTGCCATCGCTGCTTCGAGGTTTTTCGGCGCCGATCCGATTGCAGATGGATCAGTCTGAGGATGATCTTCAAATACTGATGGCTGGCGACGACGACGACTTTGTGCGGTGGGATGCCTTTCAGCGCTATGCGACTAAAGTGATCGACGACGTGGCGGCGGGCGGCAAGGTCGCCGACGGCTTTATTGCGGCCTATGCGCGAGCAATGACTATGGAGATTGAGCCCGCCGTGAAAGCGCAATTACTCAGCTTGCCGACCGAAGAATACCTCGCTGACATTGCAGCAAGCCGCGGATTGGTGGACGTATTTGCCATTCGCCACGGCCGCGAACGAGTCAAACATACCTTAGGCAGCCAGTTCGCTAGCGAATGGCAGTGGATTTATGATGCCATGAAAGTCACTGATGCCTATCGAGCAAGCGGTGAGCAAGTTGGCAAACGCGCGCTGGGACAGTTAGCGTTTGATTTTCTTGGCTGTGCGAATGCAGTGCCGTTCAATGCTGCTGAAGACATGCTGGTTGGAGCTGATAATCTCACTGAGCGTATGGCAGCACTGCGGCAACTACTTTTCCTCAACGAAGGTGAAGTGGCGAGGGATGCACTTGAGGTGTTTTATAACCAGTGGAAGCATGAAGCATTGGTGATCAATCAGTGGTTTAGCCTACAGGCACAATGCCCTACCAGCGAGACAGTCGACCGAGTTAGGCATCTACAGGAGCATGAAGCCTTTGATTGGCGCAACCCCAATAAAATTCGGGCACTCATTGGCGCCTTCGCCAATGGCAATCCTGTGGCCTTTCATCGGCGAGATGGTGCCGGTTACCAATTGTTAGCCGATGCTATTATTCGCCTCCAGGGAGTGAATCCCCAGGTCGCTGCGCGATTATGTGGCCCCTTAACGCGCTTCAAGCGCTATGCGCACGGTGAGGCGCTCATGAAAGCGCAATTGCTTGGTATTGCCGCTGTGCCGGATTTATCTCGAGATGTCTTTGAGGTGGTCGAGCGTTCATTGGCGGACTAGTGCAGCGGTGAACGATCAGCAATGCTTACTGTACGACGGTCACGGGTCTGTAGCGCTCAAAAATGGCTTCTAGATCACGATGCTGTGCCAGAAAGGCTTGCAGTACTTGAGGATGAAAGTGATCAGGGCTTGATTTGCTGTCGCCGTCAATAATGATTTCCATGGCCACATGATGCGGAAGTGCATCGCGGTAAGGACGTGGCGAGCGCAAGTTATCGTAAGTATCAACGACATGCACGACGGCAGCTTCAATAGCTATTTCATCGTCTCGTAGCCCGTTGGGATAGCCCGTGCCATCATAGTTTTCATGATGTTGTGCAGCAATGACGGCGGCAAGTGTGAACACCGGATCTTTTGAGTAGGAGAGAAAGTCTGCACCGATCTGGGTATGGGCTTTGGTGGTTTCAAACTCTTTTTTAGTGAGTTCTCTCTCTGCGTTGTAGAGTTTGTCAGGACCGTTTATTTTCCCCACGTCATGCATCATAGAAGCGAAGCGAATAATCCGTGTTTGTGCCTGATCGAACCCCAGCCGGCTTGCCAAGCACCCGGACATTTCACCGATACGCTGTACGTGGAGTTCGATGCCGTCAACGTAGTGCTCCGCCGATAAGGCCAGCATCTCAAGCGCGGTACCAAAACCGCCATTTAGCTCTTCGGTCAATCGAGAAATTTGCTTGGTCTTCGACGCCACTTGGTCTTCGAGCGTCTCTCGCTGAATGCGGCGGTAGCGTCGTTGATTGACGCTATCTTTGGCTCGCTGGAGCTCTTCCAGTAATTGATCGACAACAATCGGTTTGAACAGGAATGAAAAAGCATCGAGTTTCAGTGCCGACACCACGGATTCACTGTCGTTATTGCCAGTAATAAAAATGGATTCATAGACCCTATCGCTGGCGACATCGATTTTACGCACAGCATCGAGTGTCTGTAAGCCTGTGCAGCGGGGCATTCGTATGTCTAGCAGTAGTACTTCAATGTCAATATCGTCACGGAACTTTTCAAAGGCCTCGATGCCGTCGCCGGCGGTAACGACGGTATAGCCCTCTTCTGTCAGCAGATCCTGAAGTTCTGTGCGCACCTGCGCATCGTCCTCTGCCAGTAGAAGCTTCATTTGCTCGTTCCATGATTGATTAATATTACCGTCGATGTCAGCATTTTTTTTGACTGTAAGGTCAGGCTAAACGGACGTAAGATGATACACCTATTTACAAGCCGATGAAGTAATTTCCTTCATTTGGCCGGGCAAAAATGACAACGCCATACGGTATAAGAGAACATGTTTGGCCGCTCAGTCGCGCTTATCGTATTAGGCGCCCACGTCGCCCAGGCCGCCGAGGGATTGGCCGCTACCGGAGGTGAAAGGTGCTCGACTACAGTGGAGAAATAGCCACTATCGGTAGTGGTCGTCAAGCCACAGGTCTCAGGTCGATGGATACAGGGTAAGCGCCTCGCTGTCACTCTGCTTGACTTTCTCGCATTGGTCCTTCACCAAACCAAAGAGCTTGTCGCCTTGCCAGGACTCTTGAGTATCGCTCCACAGCAACGTATCAAGCCACCGGATCTCGTCACTGAGGGCTGAATCCACATGCTGGGCAAGGACCGATAGGGTCGGCGCAGTGTCAACATCTAGCCAACCTTGGCCCCAAACAAGAAGCGCTTGGCGTGCCTGCCAAGGGTTGTTACCGCTGCAGGCTAAGCGCAGTGCAACGAGGTCTCGACTGCTGATGTGGCCTGAGTTCGTCAATGATGGGCTGGTGTTCTGACGTCGCCGTTGCGCGTGGAAAAGCCTCCAGCCCATGAACGCCGCCAATGTCCAACCCAGGGCGCTCAGCAACTGCCATAGCCACACCGGGTTATTGGAAAGAGCAGCATCCAGGACGCTATCATCCGCTACTCCCGCCGGGGTCGACTCGACCGTCGCGCTGAGGGTGGGGAGAATATTAATAGCGACTGGTGGGATCCGAGCTATTTCTAAGGTGTCAGATTCAGTGTTCCACCAAGGAATCACCAGTTCAGGAAGCGTCCAGTTACCTGGATTAGTCGCTACCAATGCCTCGCTTTGCAATCGATAGCCTTCAATGCCTGTTGGCAGCTCGCGCTGTTCAATGGTTTCTTGGTCGGGGTAAAATTTCAAGCCCGGTAGCGCTCGACTTGCCATCAGGGTGGTAATAGGGGGCAACTGGCTACCCTGTAGGCCCTCGGCGCTCATTTCGAAGGTACGAGTGGATGAATCTCCCACCGTTAGCTGATCTGGTGCGTTACTCCAGCGGCTGGCAAGGTTCAGCTGACGAGCAGGCAGCCATACCGAACCAGGAAAGCTGGCGGGTACTGGCTTGACATTGATGGTAATGGGCTTCGATTCGAGCGCGATTCGACGGCCTAGGCGGGCACCTAACAGTGATCGCCCGGGTAATAATTCGCGACCCGAAAAAGTGATGGCGGGGATGGTAAGTGGGCCTGACTGCTGGGGAAAGATAGCGTAACGGAGCTCTGTCACTTGCCACAGTCTCCCCCCCGTACGTCGTTGGTAGCTTTTTTGTTCGAGGGTTTCTACGTAAGCATTGCTAATGTCTAGCTCCGAGATTGCTCGGTTATCGAGATTGATCGCCTGTTGCAGTGTAATACTGAAGATCAGTTCGGCTTGCACATACACTTCTTCATTATTAGCGCTGGCATCAAAGTACACGACCTCATCACCGACATTGACGGTCGACTGAGGACTCACCTTTATACGGATGGGCGTCGTTTGCCGACCCCCGTAGGTGAGCGCCGGAATGGTGAGCAGGCCGTCGCGTTTTGGAGCCAAATCGAGCTCGAGTGTGCGTGTAACGTTGCGCTCTCCACCAATAATTCTGGCGCTGGTGGCGCTGGAGCGCTGAAGAATATCAAAGCTGGTTTCTAGCTGGGTCAAATCTATGTTGTCAGGCAGCTCATCTTCATTGGCAGTCACGGTTAAGCGTAATGTTTCACCCATGGCTATATCGCTACGATCGACGCTAGCATCAATGCGCGCATCAGCGGTGGAGATCGCGGCGAAGCTACCGAGGAGCAGCCAAAAGACAGTCAGCCAATTACCAGCGAATATCTTCATCGGGTTCCTCTCCTTGACGGAGTCGCTGAATAGTTTCATAACGGAATTTGCGCCGCAATAAACCCCCGGGGTCATCGGGAACACGGCGCAGCCATTGTTCGAGCGCTTGCTGCTCCTCAAGCGCTTCATCAAAGGTAGACATCTGGGCTTCGGTCTCCGATTGCAAGGCTTTTTCCATCGCCTCGCTCATAGCGTCCGAGCTTTGGGGAGTGTCTTCGCTTCCAGGCTGGCCCTCTTGGTTATCCCCGTCGGTGTTTTCTGGCTGTCCGTCTCCCTGCGAACCACTCTCGGATTGCTCGTTGTTATTGCGCTCGTCTTGATCTTGTGAGCTGGCGTCTTCGCTCTCGTTGTCCGATTGATGTTGAGCGTCACTGTTCTCTGAGTCGGCTGTGGAGTTCTCTGGATTCTCAGATTGCTGCTCGCCATTATCGCCCTGTTCTGATGATTGGTTTTCTTGTTGCTGCAGCAGTTGCGCTACGATGTCTCGATTTCGCAACGCGTCATCGGCGTTGGGCTCGAGGCCCAGTGCTTCATCGTAGGCCTTTAAGGCCTGCTCATAGTCGCCGGCTACCGCTAATGCATTGGCTTTATTGTAAAGGCTGCTAGCGTCAGCGGCCGCGCCAAAACTCTCGGCGGCTTCTAGCCAATTTTTGGCCTGAAAATGCGCGGTTCCGCGCCATTGTGAATCCTCAAATAGCTCAGCTGCAGCCTGTGGGTTGCCTTGTTGTAGCAGTGTGCTTGCTTGCTGATCTGGGGTCTGCCAAAGGCTACCAAGAGATTGGGCCGTTAGCGGGTCGCTGTACAGCAATGGAGCGAGGAGCAGCAACGCCATCACGCCGCGCCTAAAGAGTGGAAGCGCGCATAAAGCCAAGAGCAGGGCTAGCCAGTTACCCTGATCAAGCCAAGCATCGGTTTTACGGTCCAACTGGATCTCCCCGGAATCTGTCAGTGAGGGGGTCATCATCACATGGCGTAGGTCACTGTCGTCCAGCGCGACGGTAGCGTAGCGCCCATCGAGATCAGCGGCAATTGTTTCAAGGTCAGAGATAGGGAGTCCGGGGATCACGATGTCGCCCGCATTGTCTCGAATAAAGCCGCCATCTGCTCGGGGAATAGGCGCGCCCGACCGCGTGCCCATGCCCAGTATGCCGATAACCGCGTTGGCATCATTCAAGGCGCTGATAACATCATCTGGCTCAAACTTGGGCATGTCATCGGTCAGTAAAAGGATTTGACCGCTAGCCACACCTGCGCTAACGAGGAGATCAGCGGCGGTTTTAATAGCGGCTGTCGCATTCGAGCCGGGCAGCGGCATGATACTCGGATCGAGCGCGGGCAGTAAATTTTCGATAGTTCGCCGGTCATCGGTCAGAGGTGCGACGACGTGAGCGTCGCCGGCATACGCGACCATTCCGGTTACCCCCTCACTGCGCTCTGCCAGCAGGTCCCTGATTTTTTGTCGTGCGCGTCGGATGCGACTAGGCTGGGTATCCGTGGCGGCCATAGAGGCACTGAGATCGAGGACGATGACCAGTGCATCCGCTCGTTGAAAAACCGGTAAGTCGACTTTGCTCAGGCTAGGGCCGGCAATGGCGGCTACCGCCATGATCATAATGAGCACAATGAAACCATGGTTATGACTGCGTTGACTCGTGTTTTGATCAGCGAGGACGTGCTCGATCAAGTCGGGGTCGATTGCGGTTCGCCACGTGCCCGCGCGTTGGGTCGCCCGCCACAGAAGCAGTGATGCCGGTATCACAATAAGCAGCAACCAAAAGGCCTCTGGGCGAAGTAAATGTAAGCCATCAGCGGTCATCGGCCAACCGCCGTCGGTGATGGAGCGGATGCACGGGCTCGCGCTGGCAGGCTTCGTTGCACGATCATCAGCAGTGCAGCGAGTAGCGCGGCAGCGATCGGAATAAAACTCAGGGAACGGATCGGCCTAAAGGTGGATGTTGCCTGCTCTATAGGCTCTAGCTCGTCGAGTAATTGATAGATACTTTGCAGCTCAGCAGGATTTCGGGCGCGGAAATAGCGCCCTCCAGTGGCGAGGGCGATGGCGTTGAGTAGGGCCTCATCAATCTCTCCTGAACCGCTGTTTCGGTTACCCAGCCGTCGACTTATACCAATCGTGTAGATTTTGACCTTCATTTCAGAAGCCAGCGCTGTAGCCTCCATGGGGTCGACCGTGCTGGCGGTATCCTGACCGTCGGTGAGCAAAATCAGGATCCGTGAGTCAACGGGTCTCGCGCGCAATCGCTTAATCGCTAGCCCCAGAGCATCGCCAATGGCAGTATCCTCGCCCGCAAATCCCAGCTGCGCCTCACGGATAAACTGGGTGATGGTCGTGACGTCGAAGGACAGGGGGGCTTGGACATACGCTTTCGTACCAAACAGTATTAATCCCACCCGATCACCGGCGCGCCGCTCCGTAAAGTCAGCTGCGATAGCTTTTACCGCCTCGATACGTGAAACAAGCCGATTACCGACTTGCATATCTTCTATTTGCATACTGCCTGATAAATCCAGGGCCAACATTAAATCTCGCCCAGAATTGGGTAGCTCAATGGCTTCGCCTACCCACTGAGGTCGAGCCGCTGCAAGGAGTAATAAGCACCAAATGAGCCAGAGTAATAACAGTGCATTCCACCGTCCTTGACCCTCAAGGCGCCGACCTGTGCTGAGACGACGCCAGCGATGCGCAAAAGGCGCGCTAATCGCGGCCTCACCAGCACTCACTACCGCAGGGAATAAGCGCATCAGCAAGGGTAGGGGAGCTAAGGCGAGAAGCCAGGGAAAGGCGAGCTCAATCATGCGCCCGCCGGTGTTTTTTAATCCAGGATCGGGTCACAGCAAGCAGCTGAGCCGACGCGGGAATATCCGGATGATGATAAATCGTAGCTAACTCAGTAAAATCCTGCTTGCCGCTCGGCTTCCCGGCACTGGCTGCCAGAAATGCTAACCAGGCATCTCCCGCGAGGTTTGCCACTTCCTCTGTTGGCCAGCACTGCAGCGCCACGGTCTTTAACAAGCGATTGATTTCCGCAACCGAGAGGGGCTCAGCAGCAGAAAAACCATCCAGTGTTTTTAGCGCGAGCCTTCGATAACGGGCATTCCGATAACGACGCCATTGCCAAACACCGGCAGCAGCGCCGCCGAACAAGAGGAGAGCGGCGAGCAACCACCAGCCAATAGCCGGAGGCCACCAACCAATAGTCGTAGGCTGACGTAAGGGCGCGAGTTGGTTGAGTAGCGTCTCTGGATCCACGGTCAGTTATCTACCTGGGAAGTAGCGCTGTAATACGGCGAGAGGTGGCGCAGCGGTGGACAGCTCGAGCATGGGTATTCGCAAGCTTTGCAGCATAGCCAGCAGGTTGTTACGGGCCTGCAAATAATCGTCTCTATAGCGCGCGCGCAGCTGCTCACTCGACGTGTCGAGCGAGCTACGACCTAATTGATCCGCAATGACATAGCGACCGGCTCGGGGGAGCTGTTGTTCTAGGGGGTCACTGATGGCGACGGCGGTAAGCTGTACATGACGACTAAGGCGGCGAAAATTTTCAATGGCCTCTGCTGTCAGGGCGTCGTGAAAGTCACTGACCAGAAAAACGCTGCTGCCCGGTCGAGCGATGCGTTGCAGTTGTCGCAAATGATCTGCGAAGCTCATGTCGATCTGAGTATCACTTCGCTGATCATCAATGGTTTGAATATCACCCACAAAGCGGAGGACCGAACGGCGAGATCGCTGAGGTCTAACATCTAGGGCTTTATCCCCGGCGTAAACCATTGAACCAACCCGCTCGCCGCGTTCGAGAGCTGACCACAGCAGGGTGCTGGCCACCTGCGCGGCTAATACAGATTTGAAGCAGTTCCGTGAGCCAAAGCGCATGGGTTGGCGCAGATCGAGGGTCACTAGGACAGGTCGTTCGCGCTCTTCATGAAAGAGTTTCGTGTGTGGCTCACCGCTGCGCGCGGTGACTCGCCAGTCTATCGATCGAATGTCGTCACCGGCTGCATATTGACGGACCTCATCGAACTCTACGCCGCGGCCTCGACGGGCAGAGCGCTTGGCGCCTGCTAGCTGCGCGAGCGCCCGGGTTGAGCGTGTGACGTTAATATGGCGGGCAACAAAGCGCGCGGCAATAAGCGCTGCGGGATCGATGACCGCACCTTTGACGGGCGCATCTAACGGGATAGGCATTCGATTAGCCGACCGGAACCGTTTGAAGTAGGCGCTCAACGCAGCTGACGCTGGTTACGCCTGAGGCCTCAGCTTCAAAAGACACAATCAGTCGGTGCTTTAAGCAATCCATGGTGACTGCTTGCACGTCATCGGGACTGACATAGTCGCGGCCTTGCAGATAAGCATTGGCGCGTGCACATCGATCGAGGGCAATCGTCGCTCGCGGGCTGGCGCCAAATTCAAGCCATGAAGCCAGTTCCGCATCATAGGCCTTGGCTTGTCGGGTCGCGATAACCAGCTGCACAATATACTCTTCAACCGCCGGCGCCATATGAATCCTTAAGACCGCCTGCCGGGCTGCAAAAATCGCCGCTTGCGAAATTTGTCCAGGTACCGACGCGGCGTCCCCACTTGCCTCATGGCGCGCTAGCTTTAAGATAAGCGCCTCGGCTTTGGTGTCTGGGTACTTGACATTAACTTGCATAAGAAACCGGTCGAGCTGTGCCTCCGGGAGCGGGTAGGTGCCCTCTTGTTCGATGGGATTTTGCGTGGCCATGACCAAGAAAAGCTCGGGTAGTGGATAGGTTCTCGTGCCAATACTGACTTGCCGTTCGGCCATCGCTTCGAGCAACGCTGACTGAACTTTTGCCGGCGCACGATTGATTTCGTCCGCGAGAATGAGATTGTTAAAGATGGGGCCTTGTTGAAACTCGAAAACCCCCTGCTGCGGGCGAAAGATGTCGGAGCCGGTAATATCGCCCGGCAATAAGTCAGGCGTAAATTGTACTCGGTGGAAGCTCCCCTCGACCCCTTCGGACATCTGCTTGATAGCACGGGTTTTCGCTAAACCAGGTGCGCCCTCTACCAGTAGGTGGCCATCAGCGAGCAGCGCTATTAACAGCTTGTGGATCAGATCTTCTTGGCCAATAATCTGGCTGCCCAGCCATTGCTCGAGTTGTTGAAGTGGGGTCGTTGTCACGATGCTTGCTCCGCCGAATCAAGGGCACACTATGATGGCATTTATGACAAATACAACCCCTCAAAGTTCGGCAATCAGCGACAGTGTCAGCGATATTGACCCGCCAACGTTTAAGCGAGGTGGTCAAAACCCGGACAGTTTATGACATCCCGTCGCACTGTTCAGACCATCCCATTGATCGGCTCGGCCCTCTCGCCAACCTTGCATCCAATTAAACTGCTGCTGACCGAGGTTATGTGGACACAGTTCACTTGAGCGGCCTGATAAGCCCATTTGATAGCCTTTTTCAAAGGCACGTTGATTCATATCACGCTTTGGTCTTTTCATAATAAGTCCCCAACAGTGGCGGATGACACCCGCAGTCGATGGCGCTGGCTTACCAGAATCACACCCAGTGGGTGTCGGGAGGGTTTTTGAGCTTGTGTGGAGTTGGCTGAGAAGACGCTCAGCGTGGGAAACGGGCGAGGCGCACGAGACTGGCTCAGCAGGTATTGCGATCTAAACCATCGCCGTGCACCCGCAAGGAGACGAGTAGCCTGCATACCCTTCACCTTAGTGAGCGCGGGCATAAAAGTCGAAAACTTTTTTGTTCTAAGGACAGCAGATTTCTGGCAGCTAACATAATATGAGCGTAGAGGTTATCTGAATATTGGCCACTAAGATGAAAAAAAGTCAGCGGTTAGTAATGCTATAAAAAATCTTAAAAATAGACGAAAGACGTCATAATTCGCGAAATTTTGGGATTTTATGCTCATTTTACCGCTAATATTTAGAGGGCTTTTTCCTGCCTATCTTGCGACGAATGCGTATAAATGCGTCGAAGCGGACTGCGGAAGCCGAGACAGGTGGACTGCCCATCGGTTAAGGTTGGTAGCGCCACCACGCGCCATGGGTGGGTGAAAGAACACCCATGCTTGCACATAGGGTCACACCATCGTCTTAAGGAAACGCCCGATAAACGCCGTTAGTCTTACAGTAGACTCAGTTGAGAGGAATCAATCATGGCGAGTGTTCAACCATCTACCACCACTGCATCAGCGGCTTCTAGCGCCCAACCAGGGCGCCACCCTGTAGC
>Ga0209308_10001014_pt1 | contig 27248 bp, 27 predicted proteins | sample COGITO_mtgs_1204_3_FD_184806 | JGI IMG/M metagenome (GOLD analysis project Ga0209308, IMG submission 184806) | Pelagic marine microbial communities from North Sea - COGITO_mtgs_120405 (SPAdes) (version 2) | ecosystem: Environmental > Aquatic > Marine > Epipelagic ...
AAACAACCTACCGGCAAGAGATTGGTCAAGTAAAAATGGATTGATGTTGCCTTGGTGCTTACGGATCAACCCGCTTCTGCGAATCTCTTTTCCAGAAGGAACGTCGGTTGCTGCCCAGGCAACAAGCGTCTGCTTTTGGCCATCAAAAAAGGAGGTGTTTGCCGCTTGTGAATAGATCGTATTGAAATAAAACACTGCGTGTGCTACATCTCCCTTAACTGATTCACGGGGTTCAAACCTACCTGACGCATACTCACTATATGTGTCAATATCTGAAGTAGGAATAGTTGTTTGAGACGATGCCCCCATAAACCAAGTCTGGGTTTGGTCATCGGGAATCTCGGCGTACGGATGATTACTTCGGGTTGAATTGACGTTGTCCTTCGCAGGAAAAAGGAAGTGCATATCGCCTCGTTGAGGTTCGCTTGCAGCACCCATGCTTTGGGGCCACGAATGTTCGGCATTAATACCACCGTTAAACATGACGGTACTTGCATCACCACTTGAATATGCAACTGCAAATCCCGTATAAATGCCCCGTACAAACCCATCTGAATCTAGATCAACTTTTGAGTACATCGTGTCGCGAGCAACGTCATAACCCAGCGTTTTGGCGGGTGTATACGCACCCTGTAAGCTCTCCAGAAGCGCGGTGCCAGCCTCTCCGTCAAAAAGCTTACCCGATACCCCAACAAAGAGATCGCGACTCACGGACAATCCCTCTGCGTCGGTGGCGGTTACCGTAAATCGGTAAATATCAGGCGTGATACTGGTAGTCCAAACGAAGGCCGAGTTTACGATGCTGGCATCTAGATTGGAGGGCTGAACTGAGTATGACGAAATGGGCAATCCTTCGGGGTCGAACACTGTAAATGGCAATGAAATTGAGGTACTTCCATTTACTAACGTATCTGGTGGAGCTACCGTAAATACTGGTGTTCGAGCTTGAATAGCGGATGTCACAGTGATGGTAACCGAAATAGATGCCGTGTCGGCACCATCAGAAACTGTTACCGTAAATGTATTTGTACCAACGTGATTTTCGAGGGGAGTCCAAGTGAAGACTCCTGATGCAGTATCAATGACTGAACCTACTGGAAGACCGATACCTCCAAAAGAAAGTGGGTCAGAATTAGCATCCGTTGCAGTGTACTGTATTTGAACTTCAGTTCCAGCAACGGCAGAACTTGCTAAAACAGGTGAGACAAATTCAGGAAAGGAATTGCCTCCACCATCCGTGACCGTAAATACGTTTGCGAATGATTGTCTAGAAGCTGAACAGGTCCAGTTGGATTTATTTCCAATTTCTGACAAAAGATCTGATTTTGACCCAGAAGTCGATCCAGTATATCGGTGATTATTTCCAGTGCATTCGGCTACAGCGACAGCAGTTGAACCATTTACCAATCCCGTGGGAAGGGCTGAGGTATTCGAAGTGGTGGCATCAGATTGCCAAATCCCGTCCCCTTCAAAATTAAGTCCATAGATAAACGCAGGGGACGCAATAGTGCCTTGGAAAGCTAACAGTTGATCTCCAGACTCAGAAAACCGTGGCGCACCACCTACGGTATCAATAATGACTACAGTGCCTTTGGAAATCGTACCAGTAGCCGTGTAGAATAACTCATCTTCATTTGTACGAAACGCACCAGATGCGAGCCACCCATGATCCACAAACCCGATAACCGTTCCTTGTGGTATATCTACGAGCGCGACAAAGGCAAATTCATCAGGGTTAACAGCGTTGGCTCCAATAATGGCAATGTCACCGACAGAAAGTGTCTGTGCACTTGCAAGTGGTAACCTGAATAGAAACGCTAGAATTAGAAGAAAAGAAAACTTTGTCATAACCGTCAACAATTATTTATTGACTAGGAATTATGAATCCTTTCCGTCAGTGTCAAGGGGGAAACCCCACATTATGCACATGGACCAAAGATTAGAAATTCAACACCTAGTGGCTCAAGCCATTGACGCCAAGTGTAGAAGAGGCGAGATGCTTGAAGTATTCCGCCTGTCAGAGCGATTAATATCTCTCGCGTCAAATGATCCGAGGGTTAAGGAGCTAATCCACCTTCTGGTTGCCACGCCCGGAGAAGACGAAGAGGCTTACGTGGACTATCTAAAAGACTTGGCTATCTAGAAAACTGAGTTCATAAAAATAGGGCGCGTATCAGAAGGGGGTAGCCGTCACTCTAGACGGTCTTCGTTACCCCCAAACCACCCCCAATTCTAGTAGAAAGAACGTGCATTTATCTGGTTAGGTCGACGGAAAGTAGTGGGTAAAGATTGGTGATGGAATTAGGCCGAGAGTCTTGAAGGACGCTGCATCATTACAAATGCCCATAGAATATTGTTCTTCCTGTTCGTACGGACTGGGCTAGATCAAGGAGGTTTTCGATCTTCACGATCTTCCAATTTTCGCCAGATTCTCCAGAGTCGATCTTCCACATCATTAACTCCAGATGCGGAGCGGTTACCCCACCTCTACTAGATGTGTACACCCTCAACCTCAGAACATTAGGCTCTTGACCTATTACCAAGGTTGAGTCCAGCTGTAATTCTCTGGAACCGAAACTGCTGAACAACCAAGAGATATCGTAGCTATTAATTTCGACATTCGATTCTCCATACTGCCACCATTCGCTAATCCAGTTCCGTATGCGATCCACTGCAGCCTCTTCAAAGGACTCAACCGACGAAATAACCGTCTCCCCCATAGATGTAGATGATTCCAGCATTTGTTTCTGGAGACGGTACATCGGACTATTTTGATCGAGTTGTTGGACCTCTTTGTCAACTCTAACTCTGATACTGTCCAACTGATATGTCATCTCTGCAACGACTTCATTTGTGACTATCTCAGCCCATTGACGAGATATATTGCTCAAATCCACATATTTCTCTAGCCCATCAAGATCTCTGTTGTTTAGGGATTCCAATAGCCCCAAGAGCTCCTCTTCTCCCGGCTCTTTTTCCGCCTGACCAGAACACCCAACCAATTGAACTAGGAGTAGTGGGATGAGAAGGACATAATTCAACCACGCGGGAATAAGAGTGAAAGCAGCTACGGTAGTGTCTCTCAACTTTGTGTCCTGAAAAGATTTACTTGTAAGTCGCTATGCCTCGTTTCCAAAAAAAGGACACTGGGCGAAATGGTTAGGTCGTATTCATAAAGAAAAGCTCCACCACCACTTGACCTGACACCTGAAAGCGTCAACATCCTCTCAGTTTCATTTGTCACATTATTTCTTCGTTCCCAATCCCGGCAATTGACGTCGGTAATCTGCCAGACGGAATCCCAACGGCCTTCCAACTGAAACTCACCGGCAATATCGGCGCAGTCCTCAAGCGGAAGCGCAATTTGATGAAAGGTATAGTTTGCAATCAAACACAAAATATCCTCCTGTATGGTTTCTCTTTATAGTGTTGTGGCTAGGCTCGGCATTCTTGGTTGGTAATTGTGCGGCTCAGCGCGATGAGTCACAAACGGGCTTTTTCCTACTGAGTCTTGCGTTTAGCCCACTAGTCGGATTTGCAGTTTTACTTATTATGGCGAACAAGAAACATTGACACTCTCTGATGCGATTGGACTAGTTTATGGGGTTGGTGCCGTTATCTCCGGAGTACTCCTTGTGGCTACTGGACAGTTTCTCAACGTTATCAGCCTAATTGAGTTAAACACTAAAAAAACAGCATTAATAACCGAACGAATTCTGGAGGCCTTGAAGTACCCTTCTCGTTCGTTTTGAAGCAGGAGACTTCGTTGAAACGTAGAAATCATTATGCTGAAGTGACTATCTACTTACTTCCAGAAGCGCAATGAAACGCAGAAAGCCGCGAAAACCCCTCGCTGAGTACCGCCCTGATTTAGCATTACAGTGGCATCCTACTCGGAACGGGCAACTAACCCCAATGGATGTAGGGACTGGAACGAAAAGAAAAGTATGGTGGAAATGCCCAGAAGGAGATGATCACGAATGGGAGGCTTCAATTAGCAGTCGAGCAAGCGGTAGAGGCTGTCCGTTCTGTGCAGGATACGGGGTTTCCTACACAAATTCTCTGGCCGAAACGTATCCAGAGGTTGCTGCAGAATGGCATCCCACAAAGAATGGCTCACTTACTCCACGGGATATTGTTCACGGGTCGGACAAAAGAGTATTCTGGAAATGTCCCAAGGGAGAGGATCATGAATGGGAGGCGGTCATCGTTTCACGAACACGACTTGGCTCGGGTTGTCCACAGTGTAGAGGCTTGGTTGCTTCAGAGGATAACAACCTTGCAGATGCACATCCAGAACTAGCTGCGCAATGGCACCCATCAAAAAATGGAAGCCTTGAGCCATTTGAGGTAACTTCCAAATCCAAAAAGAAAGTATGGTGGAAGTGCCCTAGGGGTATTGATCACATATGGCAGGCTGTTGTTGGAAGCCGTGCCGCTGGTCGTGGTTGTCCTTTTTGCGCTAACCAGAGACTATCCGTAACGAATAGGTTGTCATCTATCCGCCCTGACTTGGTAAGTGAATGGCATCCTATCAAAAATGGGAATTTGACTCCAGATGATATTACTGCGGGAGGTGGGCACGTAAAGCACTGGTGGCAATGCTTAACTACATCACATCACGAATGGCAGGCAACGGCTTCGGATAGAATAGCGGATCACGGTTGCCCCTATTGCTCAGGAAATAAGTTAGCTCCCGAAAACTCAGTTGCAGCCGTATCTCCAGAGCTAGTAGAAGAATGGGACTACGAGAAGAACGCACCGGTTAGACCGAATCAAGTATCTAGAGGGTCCAATGTAAAGTATTGGTGGAGGTGTAAGGCCGACCCGACGCACTTATGGGATGCAGCACCTCATTCCAGAACGAATGGACACGGCTGTCCTGAGTGTACTCGCCCGTTTCGGAGTTCAAAGGGAGAAATGAAGTTGCTTGAACTCATTAGAAGGGAATTTCCAGAAGTCGAGGTGATTCATCATGCCAAACCAGTTTGGTTGGGGAGGATGCACTTTGACATATACCTTCCGGACATAGGGGTGGCGATAGAGTATCAGGGTCGACAACACCTAGAGCCCGTAGAGTTCTTTGGAGGGGAAAAGTCCTTCGAGCTTCAGAAGAAGAGAGATATAAGGAAGCGAGAACTTTGTGAGGCTAACAACTGCTACCTTTTCGAATATGCGAAGGGTTGGAGCTTGGATAGGCTTTTGGGAGAAATAGAATCTGTAATCAAGTCAACCCCATCGTAAAGTAGCGCCAGCGAACCTCACCACGCGGCTTACAATATTCCTACGCCATAAATCTCAATTGCTTTTTTTTGGATCTGGATGAAGCTCGTATGACTTTCTCAGACAGTCTGGAAAACCCATGTTGAAAAATAGCGCTCGTATCAGAAGGGGGTAGCCTGCTTGTCTAGATTCAAAAAGTACCCCCCTGCCCCCTCTTGGGATTAGTGCTGTAAGAAGGCTACATTGAGTAGCGATTGACGACCTACTGTTGTCAAAACTGATGAAACATTAACCAACCACTGGTTCACTCATCAGGCGAGGCTGTTGGAGGCCAACGAGTTATACGCCTATCCCGAGTGGCTAGGCAAGGGTCTGCAAAACCCTGTACGGCGGTTCGAATCCGCCCGTCACCTCATAAAGCCTTCGGCTTGGTACAACGTACCGAGCCGGAGGCTTTCCTAGTTTAGTGCGCGGAAGAGAACAAGGTTCAAACGAAGAATGCGCAGCATTCTGACTAATTAGCGCCCAGGGCGCGAATAAATCCGCCCGTCACCTCCATGAGGACGGTATGGCAATAGCCATTACGCCCATTTAACATAGCCTCTTAGAGCAAATCGCTTTAAGGGGCTTTTTTTAAACGGACCTCGGCCACGTCTGGATTTGACGACAAAGTGTTGTCAAAACTGTTTTTAGTGGTTCTGTCAGGTACAGACACCGTGTACCATGGCAAGCTTGTATAAAAGAAGAGATAACTACTATCTCGCCTTCCACCAGAGTGATCAGATACCAACCCGTAAGCATGTATCGTTAAGAGCGTCATCTTACAAAGCGGCTCAACACAAGGCGGCCCGGCTGATTGCGACCCATGGCGGCTTTTGGTGCGCTGAATCAACTTTTTGCATTTCCTTGACTTGTTTGATAGTCTCTGAGTCTCATTATCTCATATTCACTTTTAGCCAAAAGACATGAATCAGTTGATAACAGTCGCCCTTATCGCCCTGTTTTTCCTCAGGGGATCACCATTGGCGCTGACGGCATCGTACGCTGCAAGGACGTGCCGATTGGAACGACGCAGACTATAGGGTCTACTTTAGGGTCTGATACGTATGAGGTGGTGGATCAGGACCTACTGGTGCAGAGAAGAGCCGAAGCAGCTGATCTCTCAAAAGCCTGTGTGTCTAATGTGACGGATATGAGTTGGATGTTTGTGGACACCACCTTCAACCAGGACATTGGCGGCTGGGATGTGTCTAATGTTACGGATATGTCTTTTATGTTCAGGATGGCCCACTCCTTCAACCAGGACATCGGCGGCTGGGATGTGTCCAACGTGACGAATATGGGTGGCATGTTACGTGCCAACTTCTTCAACCAGGACATCGGCGGCTGGGATGTGTCTAATGTGACGAATATGGGTGGCATGTTTTCTCAGGCCACCTCCTTCAATCAGGATATCGGTAGCTGGGATGTGTCTAATGTGACGGAGATGAGTGACATGTTTTCCAGTGCCACCTCCTTCAATCAAGACATTGGCGGCTGGGATGTGTCTAATGTGGCGTATATGTTTGAAATGTTCCGGAATACCACCTCCTTCAATCAGGACCTTTCGTCGTGGTGTGTGTCATTAATCTCATCGCTTCCTCCGGATTTCGGCTATAACTCATCCCTTCAGAACTCTAACCTGCCGGTCTGGGGCACATGCTCTGTGGCAGGCGTAGACACCGAGTCCTTTGAGCTACCTGAGACTGTTGTCTTAAAGGCAGCCTACCCCAACCCGTTTAACCCGACTAATACTGTTACGTACGGCTTACCTGCAGTTGCAGAAGTGCGCATCACGGCAACAGACCTACTTGGCAGACAGGTTGCTACGTTGGTGTCAGGAGAGACGAAGGCAGCTGGCTACCATACGGTACAGTTCAATGCTGACGGCCTTTCTTCGGGTACTTACCTGATCAGAATGGAAGCAGGAGACTTCGTGGCGACCCAGAAAGTGGTGCTGCTGAAATAGGGTGCGAATTCCTGACTGGAGTAACTGCAACCCCTAACCTTGGCTTCACCCCCTTACCCCGGAGTACTATCGCATGACCATTACAGGCCCTTTGACAGCCGATTGGCCCCGTGGGCCGGTCGGCTGTTTTCATTAACCAAAATAGTACTAGAGGAAGGGCGTCCATGGTTATAGGACGCATTTTTACCTGCAGAGGAGGAGAAGAGTATTTCGACATTGATGGGCTTGCTGAGGCTGTTTCGCCTCGACAATATTCTCCGTGCAAAAAACATATAACGCTCAGCACCCCTGTGGTTCTGACGGATAGTCGTGTAGGGGATAACCCCATCGCGCATGACGGGCATTTCTGCCAAGGTGTGCCATAATTAGGCGTCAAGCGTGTTTTTTAGGTGTTGATTTCAGGGTTTTAATTGTAATTTGTGTTTTAATTCTATATTTAGATGAAGAAACCCCCTTGCTTGACAAGTAAAATTAAAAGTCGAACAAGGGGAAACAATGAACAACAGATCAGCCATTGCCGCCTTTCTTTTTGTTGCTGCAATGACCGCGTGTGCTACAGAAACTGCTGAAACGATAGTTGATCAGTCCTCCGACAAGTGGAAAATAGAGGCTTTTTCGAGTGCAGCCTCTCAGCAAATTGCAGATGGTGCAACTGTTCTTGATAAGGATGGAACTGTTTTGAGGGAAGGCTCTAATGGCTGGACGTGTATGTCTGGAAGTCCCAAGGATGAGCCTGATGGAGGATGGGATTCCGTTGCTCAGTCCCAGCCTGTTTGCGCGGATCAAGTTGGTTTAGAATGGATGCAAGCCTATATGACTGGTGCGTCCGTGGATGTTTCGAGAGACGCGTACCTATACATGCTTCAAGGGGATTTGGGCACTGACACTTCCGTTCCGGGGATCTATACCGAAGAAGATGCTACTTCGCCAGAAAACTGGGTAGTCTCTGGCCCTCATCTGATGTTAATGCCAAAAGATCCAACAACCCTCTCAGAGTACCCGGTTGATCCAAATAATGGCGAGCCCTATCTCATGTGGCCCGGATCACAGTACGCCCACTTGATGATACCTGTTGAGTAATTACGCTTATTGAGGAGATGCAGGTCGGATTCGGGGTATTCAGAACACATTACTTCTTTAAATCTTGGCATGTACCAAGTCGCTCAGTTTGAGACGTTGGTTTGCTCCCCGCTACTGAACAGGGCATCATCTTTAGTTAGGACGCCATTTTACTTTTACTAATACCTTTCACTAATAACTAAGTAGTACTGATTATGTCTGTAAGAACCGGCAATGTGGGTTTTCATGTTGCCTTTGCCGTACCGAACGCCGAAACAGGACGTATGGAATCATTCCTCCGCACCTGTTTTAACAAAGCTGGTCGACTCTGGTGATGTCGCAAGCTTCGGACTCCTTCGTCATGAGATTGGAGATCAGTACAACATGAACTGGTGGTTGGAGGCTGAAGACAACCTTAGTTTCTATGCTGCTTGGAGTAAGCTTGCCAAGGAACTACAAGCAAACCATATGGATGACGTTCAACAGTTGATGGATGCTACTATTCGTCATAAGGACTCCCTCGTTGACGCGTACTAAACGGATGCTGATCAACAAAACGTTTACAAAAGCCCATTTTGGGTATAATGATATGAAACAACTAACAAGATTTTTAACCCTATGCCTGTTGCTAACAGGTGTATCAGCGCTGACGGGATGCAACGAGGGAGAAAACGCTGCCAGTGATTTAGATGTAATGGAACTCATTGATGCCCACATGAAAAACTTCGAGGAAACATGGGCAACGGGTGATGGATCTCTTCTTGGGGCATTCTATGCCGAAGACGCGGTCCGAATTGCGTCTAACCGACAGAAACCCCTTTACGGTCGTAAGGCTATTGCTGATCATTTTGACCTTGGATTTGAACAAGATGCCGACGATCCGCAGCTTTCCCTCAAGGTGGTTGCGGCCCGCTCTGTGGGTAATGATCTGATATTAGCCGTTGGTGAATGGTATGGAACCTCTGAGCGCAAGGGCGCATGGTTTAATCTATTTCAGACAGACGGAGCATCCGTTATCTCACTGTTTGACAATGCCATGACGTACAATCCTACGAATGATTTGTCACAGGTCGAACGTTTATACGATGAGGAATACGTTGGGGAGGGCTCAGACATGGTTAATAGGGCTATAGAACGATATACCTCAAATTTGAATGCCGGAAATATTGAGGCTTTGGCTGAGCAAATGTTTGAAGTAGATGGTATTCAGGTCTCACACAATGGGATTTTTCAGGGTCATGAAGAACTCGTAGCTGGGATTGCTCCACCCGACGACGGTGTAACAATGACTGCTCAAGGATATGGCTACCTTCCTGTCGCTGACGATTTGGTCTTGAATTGGGGGGGCTACCATGCTAAAAATAATGAAGGTGCACTTCTTGCCTTTGGTCAGTGGGGTAATTTATTACGCATTGTCGACGGCGACATTATTCTAATAGTCGAGGCCGCGGGGGTATACTCGGGCAATTAAGGATTGCTTTATTGGTGATTGTAGTATCATAGATAAGGGCGCTCCACCTAGGTGGAGCGCCCTTATTGATGTCTATAATTATTTAGTGTAGATAACCCTTGAGAAAGCTTACGCTGTACAAGGGCGCTACTGACCAGAAGGGGCAGACATGACTCACCTTTAACCCACGTCCGGCCTTAAATCGAGTCCTTCTATACGTTATTGCCTACTGCACGGGCGGTTGCCGATTCAGCGCTGAACGGCTATTAGCTGCGCAAGTACCCTTTCCTAGCTTGCGTCCTTTTTCTTAAAGCCAAAGAATGCCGGCTGACATGAGGAGCATCAAGATCGCGGGGACCGACTTCATGATCGGATCCTTTACCTTTACATGCATTATGATGGCGCCAACCATCAAGACAGCAACGATCATAGCAGATGGCCGAATTAGATTTGGTAACCAGAAGCCAACGAGGAGCGCTATGCCCGCACCGATCTTTAAGGCGCCAACGATAAAGAAAGCGATGGAGGGCAAGCCGTACGCATCGAACTCTTCTTTAAGTGACTTAGCTTGGTCGCCTCGGTACGAGGTTGCCGATCTTGACCGAAGAAGCCATACGTTCAAAAGACCGACGGCAACAATAAGTTGAAATAAGGCGGGTATCGTAAAATCAGGCACGTTTAGTCTCGGCTTGTGATCTATAAAAAGGGGTGAAACGAAAGTGGTTTCGTGAGGTTGACCCCGTATGAATCTAATTTACCACGTTCTGAGCGTTTTGACCAGCACCCTATTTATCTTTTACGGTGCATCTTGTCTGTGGTCGGCCGCGATGAAGGCTGAATTCGAGCGTTTTGGCCTATCCCGTTACCGTTTATTGTCAGGTGTTTTGGAGATTCTTGGCGCGCTAGGTCTTGCCTTAGGTTTTTTCTTCCCCTCACTGAGGGTGGCCGCAGCAAGCGGCCTAGCTCTTCTAATGGTGCTAGTTGTGGTTCGCAGAGTCCAACAGCGCGATTCATTTGGCGAGCTTTTTCCAGCTCTTCTTTTTGCCGTTATTACCCTGTGGATTGCTTTATATGGCGCTCTTGTTGTGTTGAAAACGGGTGCCTAAGACGGTGCCACGTGCGTTTCGATGCTTCGTATCCTTATCCCCGATGGCTCATACTAGCGCTCTAAAACAACTCGGTAGTTGGCCTTGCCGCTTGCGAGGTGAGCTATGGCTTCGTTTGCTTGATCGAACTTAAATTTCTGGACGACGGGTTTGATAGCGTGCTGGCTGGCGAACTCTAACATGGTAGCGATTGTGCCGGGGCTTCCTACAGAGCTTCCCGAAATTGAAGCCTGCCCTGTTATTAAGCTAAACGCATCAATATCAAGCGGCTCTAGCGCAGCACCCACAAAATGAAGTCGCCCTTTGGGCTTGAGTGTTTTGAGGTAGAGGCTCCAGTTAAGCTTCACGTTCACGGTCGAGATGACCATGTCAAAGCAACCCTTTTTGGTCATTATTTCGGCCTCATCACGGGAGCTAACGGTGTGATGGGCTCCAAGCGAAAGGGCTTCGGTTCGTTTGTCCACGCTTGATGTGAACGCGGTCACTTCGCACCCCCAGGCACGAAGAAACTGTAGTGCGATATGGCCAAGCCCTCCAATACCGATTACCGCTATGCTGTCAGAGGGCTTGATGTCATATTGAATGAGCGGGTTGAAAACAGTGATGCCAGCACAGAAAAGGGGCCCGGCGCTCTCAAAATCAAGGCCTTCTGGAAGTTTAAATACACTTTCAGCGGATGCGCGGACCTTGTCTGCGAACCCACCATGCCTTCCAACAATGGTTTCTTGGGGGAGCGCGCACATGTTTTGGTCGTTGGAAAGGCAGGACGTACAGCTGTTGCAATAGCCGGAGTGCCACCCGAGGCCCACCTTGTCGCCAATAGCTAGGGTGCGGACTTGATCTCCGACTTGAAGGATGTGGCCAGCGATTTCGTGGCCTGGAACGAACGGGAATGTGGTTATACCCCAGTCGTTATTCAGCATGTTTAGATCGCTGTGGCAAATGCCGCAATAATCGACGGCAATTTCAACCTCTCCTGAGCCCAATACACCGGGGTCGTACTGAAACGCTTCGAGTGTTCCGCCTGCTTCTTGCGCCGCATATGCCTTGATCATAATGTCTTGATTTCTCGAGGAGTCAAACGTGCGTCTATCTAAGCAGGGAATATACTGGACATAGCGGCCACTGACGGGCAATATTCGTCTGTAGATCGTACAATCATCTATATCTATTGAAAGATCACAAGAGACGACCACCATGAATCGATCATTCTGTGCTCCGGTAACTTTCTTATTGTTGGCCTTATTTCTTTCCCAAGTCGGTGTGACCGAGGGAAACGCCTCGCCTCACAATGAGGGCCCTGTGTTTCGTATTTCCATCGCAGAAGGTCTGCACGCTGGCCCGCTAGATGGTCGGGTTCTACTGTTGATTGCCAAAAAAGAGACGTCTGAACCTCGGTTTCAGGTTACCTCTGGGGTGAACGCCATTCAATTATTTGGCCTCGATATCAACGCGTTGCAGCCAAGTGAGAGCGTGACGTTTGATTCATCTGTATTCGGGTATCCTTTTGAAAGCCTGAGCCAATTACCTCCAGGTACCTACTACGTTCAGGCTCTCGTCCATAAGTATGAAACGTTTAACCTCTCAACAGGGCATACCGTTAAGCTTCCGATGAACCGAGGTGCTGGTCAGAACTGGCGGCGAGCCCCCGGCAATCTATACAGCACACCTGTTCGGGTTGTTATCACGGAAGTATCCAATCAGGTTATTGAAATCCATATCGAGAAAGAGAATCCACCCATCCCTGCCAAGGAAGACACGGAGTACATCAAGCACATTCGCATGAAAAGCGAACTCCTGTCCGAATTCTGGGGACGGGATATCTATTTAGGAGCACATGTTCTGCTGCCGGAGGGTTTCGACGAACATCCTGAAGCCCGGTATCCATTGATGGTGTTTCACGGGCACTATCCAGATGATTTTGGAGGATTTCGAACGGAGCCACCGGATCCAGATCTTGAGCCCGATTATAGCTCTCGGTTCAGGATGGAGGGATACAATAAGATTCAGCAACAGGAAGCCTATGACTTCTATCAACAATGGATTAGTGATGACTTTCCCAGATTCCTAGCCATCGAAATTCAGCACGATAATCCATACTATGACGATTCGTATGCCGTCAATTCAGCCAGTATTGGTCCGTATGGTGATGCACTGACGTACGAATTAATTCCGTATATCGAGCAACTGTTCAGAGGACTTGGAGAGGGCTGGTCTCGCTTTACGTATGGAGGATCTACGGGAGGTTGGGAAGCATTGGCGGTGCAGGTGTTTTACCCCGACGAGTATAATGGCGCCTTTGCAGCCTGCCCTGATCCAATTGACTTTCGTGAGTACACGCAGGTAAATCTATACGAGGATGATAACGCGTATTTCTACCCAGCCGATTTTAAGCGGCTGGCACGGCCTGGGCATCGCGATTGGCTAGGGCAGATTCAAGGAACGGTCCAGGATTACAATCACTATGAACTAGCACTCGCAACGAACACTCGTTCGGGTGATCAATATGACGTGTGGCAAGCTGTTTATTCTCCGATGGGAGACGATGGGTATCCCAAACCTATTTGGGATAAATATTCAGGCAAAATCGATAAGGAAGTGGCCGCGTACTGGAAAGAAAACTTTGACCTTAATTACATCATGCAGCGGGACTGGAAGGAAATTGGTCCCAAACTGGAGGGCAAAATCCACATTTATACGGGGGATATGGATAATTACTACTTGAATAACGCGGTGTATCTAGCCGAGGAGTTTCTCGAGGGTACCACGGATCCCTATTACGCTGGTGACATCGATTACGGAGATAGAGCAGAGCATTGCTGGAATGGTGATCAGGAAAACCCCAACGCAATCAGCCGGTTGCGCTACAACACGATGTACCTTCCCATGATCATGGATCATATCCAACGATCAGCTCCGGAGGGTGCAGATCTGACCAGTTGGAGGTACTAGTGAGGCCCCGTTTCTGGGTCGGTGAGTGCAAGGTTACACGTGAAACCAACTTCTGCTCGCGGAAACAGTATTTCAGGTAGTAGATCTTTAAACGGAAACGATTATGTCCTCTCGATCCAGAAATAACAGTAATAAAAAATAGATGCTTGTCGCGTTTTCCGTTGTCGGAGCGGGCCTTCTCTTTTTGGTCTCAAGTTTGGAGTCGGGCGATGAGTCCTCGTTATCAGGGACTATGACAAGCCGATCAGCAGTCTCGCTTGAAAACATGGAAGCAGCTTGGGCTGAAGCGGCGGCCTTAGGTTCTAACCGGGGCCATCTAGATGGCGTATTCGAAGCCACAATAGAAGCCGCTAATGCTACCCGCTCTAGATTAGAACATGACCTTGGCCTTTACTTTTCAAGAGACGAAAATTTTGACTCGGAAACGGACTGCCTTGTCGATCAGCGATCCGTTACGCTTGAGGCATCCTCGTCAGCGTCAGTTCAGTTTCGTTCTAAAGCTCGGCTAGTTGATTGCTTGGATGCCGGTCCTTGGTATGCTGCCGTGCGGTCTGCAGATGGGACGTGGCATGCTCTTGAGTCCGTGTATCATGTGGCGAATGGAGAGGCGGAAGTCGCCTTAGAAAGGGTGGACTTGGCTGTGGCTCCTCGAAGCGAGATGGATGTGCAGTTGCGCATCCACAGACTAATGACCGTAACCGGGTATGATGGCTTACACGAGTTTCCCGTAGATGTTTGGTTTGAGCAAGGAGAGGTCCTTTGTCTCATCGAGTCGAAAAAAGTGTCCGTTGAAAGAGATCCTGCTGCCCAGCAAGGACAACGCTGGAACACCACTAAGGTGGATCGTGCTTCTATGCAGACTTCTCCTTTTTCAATGTCAGAATTAATCGAAACGGGGCGTGATTGTATTAATTGCACTCCTCCGAAATTGGAGGGTAGTTGCCGTCTTTCCGAGGGGTCCATGCGCGTTGTAGTTGGCCCCACGGATCTTGGTTTCAAGACCATACTTGAAACCTACCACCATGCTTCTCCTGTTGTGGTAGAAACTGGTGTTTTAGAAGTGTCTGTTCGAGCAGGAGAAGTCGTGCACGTTACGAGAACGGCGTACAACCCTAGCCTTAAAGAGGTCGCCTGGAACACAGAAAGTGAGCTTCACAGCGATTGGTTAGTAGGTATGCAAGATCAGTCTTTAGCGGCTCGAAAGCCTTCAACGGTTGGTTTCACCATTTCAGCGACCGATCTCGCTCCGGGTGTCTATGAAGGCGAGATCGTTGTTTCGGTATCAGATTATTACGGAACCCAATCAGTTGTTAAGACTCGGGTTACGGTGCTTCCAGGTAGAAAAGTGGTCTCAGAAGAATCCTCATCTGATTTACCCACCTCATTTGCCCTTGGTAACTACCCTAATCCATTCAATCCATCAACTACTATCCGGTTTGAAATGAACGAACGGGGACGAGCTTCCTTAGAGGTCTTCGACGTATCGGGCAGACGGGTTCAGGTGTTACACGAAGGGGATTTGAGCCAAGGTGTTCACGAGTTTAGGTTTAATGCGGACAACCTTCCTAGTGGAACGTATCTCTATCGATTGACTACGCCCACGGCTACCAAAACAGAAACGATGACGCTTGTGAAATAGTGAAGTAGGCCCGCTGCAGCCTGCATACTTTAAGAATCCTGATGCGCTCAAGGGAGTAGAACCGGTTCTAAAAAGTCGTCCCCATCAAGAGCTCGGTTCAATCGAGCGAAGAAACAGTCATTGGAGTAGCGCATGGCAACCATCATTCTTACCGTTGTGGTCCTTTCCCTTGTTGTGGGCGGACTGGCAACTCGGATTCTGTTGGTAAAGGACGGAGAATTCAAAGGAACGTGCTCCACCAACAATCCCATGTTGGCTAAGAAGCTGGGCCCTTGCGTGGCGTGTGGTAAAAAGCGCGGTGAGCCTTGTCTGAAGGATGCGGTCGAGGCATCCTGAGTGTTAGTCGGAAAACAGGCTGAGAAATCGAATGATTCCTGCCTATTTTGAGCCGGAGGCCGGAAATTGTGAGGATCTCAACTCAGCGTATTCACCCTTGTCGTCACTCACAATAAAATAGGCTTCTAGGTCAGCGCGAGTTTCAACGAGCGCCAAAGCCTGGTCTACACCCATTACCATGAAGGCGGTGGCGTATGCGTCCGCTGTCATGCAATCAGGTGCCAATACGGAAGCGCTTAGTAAGGAGCTGGTCCGTGTGTATCCGGTAATTGGATCGACGGTGTGGACGTACTTTCGTCCTTCCTCAACATAGAAGTTCCTATAGTTTCCAGAGGTTGCCATCGAGCGATCCGAGAGCTCAACTACTTGTTGGGTTTCTTGTCCGGCAAGCTGGTTTTCCGCCGGCTTCTCAATGCCCACGCGCCATGGCCGGCCGGAAGGATGCTGTCCTCCAGTTCGAACTTCTCCCCCGATTTCAACGAAATAATTTGGGGTGCCTCGGTCTCTAAAGAAATCCGCCACCACATCGACACCGTACCCTTTGGCGATCGCATTAAAATCCAGTGATGCACCGGCAACGCGTTTTCGAATACTTCGCTCCGAAGGGTGCTTGATGAAGTCATCAAATTCTACGAGCGTCAGGAGAGAATCGATAGTCGCATCGCTTGGCACCCGATTGATTCCTTCAGGACCAAATCCCCAAGCTCCCACGAGAGGACCCACGGCTGGATTAAAGGCTCCATTCGTTTGTTGGTGCAGCGTTTTTGAGCGGTCGAATACCCGTTCAAAATGAAGATCGATGGTGTGCCAAAGGGTTGTATCGGTCGATGAATTGATCTCTGAGATCAACGAGGACTCGATATAGGTAGACAACGACTGGTTTACTTGCGCTAGAAGATCCTCCACAGCAGCCTGATCCTCTTCAACCTGCGCATCAGTGCCAGAGTAGGTGACTTGATACGATGTACCCATAGTGCCACCCCGAAACCCCTGGGTTTCCTCGGGAGACGCGCCGCATCCTGTCCCGAGGAGGAACAGGATGGCTATGGCGAGACGCATAAGAGTTTGGCGAGATGCTGGAAGGCATCTATCCAAAGTCGTCAAACGCAATTTTCTCTTCAGGGACACCCAGTTCTTCCAACATGTTGTTGCATGCCTTGAGCATGAGGCCTGGGCCACACATGTAGTATTCAATTTCTTCAGGCTCTTCGTGTTTACTGAGATAGTTATCTAGCACGACCTGATGAATGAATCCTACCGGACCATCCCAATTGTCCTCTTCTTTCGGTTCGGATAGGGCGAGATGGTAGGTAAAGTTTGGAAACGCCTCTTCTATGGCGCGAAACTCTTCGGTGTAAAACAACTCTTTCGCAGAGCGACCACCGTACCAAAACGACACTTTGCGACCTGTCTTCAGCGTGTGGAAGAGATGGAATAGGTGTGATCGTAGAGGAGCCATTCCAGCACCGCCACCGATATACACCATTTCGCTTTCGGTTTCTTTGATAAAGAACTCACCGTACGGACCGGAGACCGTGACTTTGTCTCCTGCCTTCAGGTTGAAGATGTAGGAAGAACACACACCTGGATTTAGATCTGCCCACCCGCCTTTGTTGCGATCCCACGGCGGGGTAGCGATACGGATGTTTAGCTTAATGATGTTTCCTTCGGCAGGATGGTTCGCCATAGAGTATGCGCGAATAACCTCTTCTTTCGAGATCATGTTCAGGTCCCAGACATTGAGCCCATCCCAGTCCTCGTGGTACTCTTTCTGTACTTCGAACTCTTTGAAATTGATATCGCAAGGAGGCACATCCACCTGGATGTATCCGCCAGACTCGAAGTCCAATGACTCGCCTTCTGGAAGACGGACGACGAATTCTTTAATGAAGGTCGCGACGTTTTCGTTGCTGATGACTTCACATTCCCACTTCTTGATACCGAAGATTTCTTCAGGCACCTTGATCGTCATGTCTTGCTTGACCTTGACCTGGCAGCCTAAGCGCCAGTTTTCTTTCTGCTCCTTACGGGTAAGGTGAACCGCTTCAGTCGGAAGCACTTCTCCACCGCCATCGAGTACCTGGCATTTGCACATGGCACACGTTCCACCACCACCGCAGGCGGAGGGGAGGTAGACGTTTTGCTCATTCAAAGCGCCCAACAGCGTGGAACCCGGCTGGACTATTACCGGGTCGTCCGTATTCCCGTTAATGATGAGCGAGATGTCGCCCGAGGGAATCAGTTTTTCCTTAGCGTATACCAGAAGCCCAACCAATACCAGCACCAAGAGGCCGGCGGTACCTACGCTTGCAAGAACAACAGAGATGATTTCCATGAATTCCGTTATCTAAACGTTTAAGTCCTTTTTTGCTACAGGCTGATTCCAGCAAAGCTCATGAAGGCAAGGCCCATAAGGCCTGTTACGATGAATGCAATTCCTAGCCCTCTAAGAGGTGCAGGAATGTGTGAGTAGCGCAGTTTCTCCCGGATTGAGGCAAGGGCAACAATGGCGAGGAAGAAACCAAAACCAGATCCTAGACCGAACACAACAGACTCGTCAAAGGCATACTCCCTCTCAACGATGAACAAAGAGCCACCCAAAATGGCACAGTTCACGGTTATTAGGGGGAGAAAGATGCCCAGAGCGTTGTACAGCGGTGGGAAGAAGCGCTCTACGATGATTTCTACAAGCTGAACCATTGAAGCGATTGCAGCAATGAAAACGATATACTGCAAAAACGTGAGGTCCACCGTGGAAAGCGAGGGATGGATGAATCCGAGGGCCCCTTCTTTCAAGAAGTAGGTGTTTACAAGCCAGTTGATGGGAGCCGTAATTCCTAAAACGAAAATAACGGCGACACCGAGACCAACGGCTGTTTTTACAGTCTTGGAGACGGCCAGGAATGAACACATTCCTAGGAAATAGGCCAAAACCATGTTTTCCAGGAAGGCCGCCTTAATAAAAATGTTAACTAGATCCATTTCGATAGCTGTTTTACGAAGCTTGAGCTTCGGTTTGCTCTAAGAGGCGTCGACCAATTTGGGGTTTCTGGCTCGTTGGACCCAGATAATTACACCAATGATGAACATGGCAGCAGCTGAGGTCAGCATAATGCCATTGTTCTCGTATCCGATATCGTAAAGTGCTTGGGGCATAACTTGGACCCCGAACAAGGATCCGGCTCCAAATAGTTCTCTAAAGAACGAGACGACAATCAGGATCCACCCATATCCAAACCCATTACCAAGCCCATCCAAGAACGAGGCACTCGGCTTACTGGACATAGCCATGGCTTCTAGGCGGCCCATAATGATACAGTTGGTAATGATCAGTCCGATGTAGACCGAAAGCTGACGACTCACGTCGTAGGCAAATGCTTTCAGCACCTGGTCTACAAGGATGACGAGCCCGGCAATAACCAGAAGCTGTACAATCATTCTGATACGGGACGGAATCGAGTTCCGCATCGTCGATATGATGACGTTTGATAAGACCAACACGATGACAACCGAGACAGCCATTACAAAGGCCGTTTTCAGCTGGGTCGTTACGGCCAGCGCAGAACAAACTCCCAGCACCTGTATGGTGATCGGGTTGTCATCACTGAACGGATCCGAGAGCAGTCGCTTGTTCTTGGGAGTCCAGAAGGCCTCCTTTACTGCAGCTTGTTTGTCCATAGTGGATTCAGCACTCATTGCGTACTAAGAGTTAATACTGGTCAGAATATTGGAGTATCGGGCCAACTCGTCGCTCATCATGGTATTGACTCCATTGAGCGTCATCGTTGCGCCGGTAAGACCATCTACTTCGTGAAGCTTGCCGTCAATGTTATTTCCGGATCCCTTAAGCGCCCGAACCGAAACAAAGGTGCCTTCTTCACTAAACAGTTTCTTGCCCTGCCACTGCTCCTGAAATTGTGAGGTATTGATTTCAGCACCCAGTCCAGGCGTTTCTTTCTCATGCTCAAACACGATACCAGAAATGGTGTTCAGGTCGCGGTCAAGGGCAACAAAAGCCGTTATAGGACCCCAGAGGCCCTTTCCTTGCAGTGGAATGATATATCGGGTCTGACCATCTCTGCTGAACTCGTAAATCGGAAAGCTTCTTTCCTGATCTGACGCTTTCATTTCCTTTTTCAGGTCGAGTTCAAATGCGGAGACGCCCTCCTTTGAATCACCACCGATGTCATACACACGCTCGGTTATGAAAGAGGCATAGTCGGCTTCTAGGGTAACGGGGTCTACCTCCATCACGGACTGCAGGATCGCAGCACGCTTTGCTTGAGCAATATTTCGCTCTTGCATCGGACGCAACCCGCTAGCTGCAACTGCTAGTAGAATTGCAACGCTCGCCGTAAAGATAATGGCGTACCGTAGGGTATAGGAATTAGAGTGCACGGCTAATCCTTCTTTTAATGTTGGACTGTACTACATAGTGATCAATGGTCGGCGCGAACACATTCATTAATAGAATGGCTAGCATCCAACCTTCTGGATACGCTGGGTTCAGCGCCCTGATGATCATGCCGAAGATTCCTATTAGGAACCCGTAAATGATTTTCCCTGTGCCTGTTTGAGCAGCGGTAACCGGGTCGGTCGCCATGAAGACCGTGGCAAACAGCATAGACCCCATAACGAGATGGGTATATGCCGGAACGCCTTGGAAATAGGAGATGCCCGCAAGATCGAAGACAGTTCCGGCCACAAGAGTTCCTACGACGACGGATGCCATAATGCGCCAACTAGCGATCCCGGTAACGAGCAGGATGACCGCACCGATTCCAACGGCAATCACAGAGGTTTCTCCGATGGACCCCGGAATCGTACCCATGATGAGGTTCGTCAGGTCATAGTTGAAGATAGACACATTAGCCAACGCTTCGGCTCCACCGAGATAGGCTACACCCAGAGGGGTTGCGCCAGAGAAGCCGTCCACAAACAGCGAAGCATCGCCGGCCACCCAGACGAGGTCTCCGGACATATAAGTAGGGTGAGCAAAGAACACAAAGACGCGGGCCATAAGCGCGACGTTGAGAATATTCATTCCCGTTCCGCCAAACGCTTCCTTTCCGATGATCACGGCAAAGGCGGTAGCCACAGCAACCATCCACAATGGAATCGTTGGGGGCATGATGAGGGGAATCAACATACCAGAAACGAGAAAGCCTTCGTTTACGGGGTGCTTTCGAATGATGGCAAACACAAATTCGATACCGAGGCCCACTCCGTAGGCCGTAATCACGATAGGCAACACTTTGAGGGAGCCGTACATGAACTTGTCCATGAACCCTTCGCTAAGGGCTGTAAGCTCTCCCATGGCCACAAAATGCTGTTGACCCACATTCCAAATCCCAAATAGGAGGGCTGGAATCATGGCAACCACTACGGTAAACATCGTCCGCTTGAGATCGATGCCATCCTTAATGTGGGTTCCTTGGGAGGTTTGTGCAGGCACGAAAAGAAACGTTTCTAGCGCTTCAAACCCGTAGTAATAATTCTCCAGCTTTCCGCCTTCCTCAAAATGAGGTTTGACCTTGCCGACGAGATTCTCAAGTAGTTTCATGATCAGGTGTTATAGACCCAGGATTCAAAGAATTAGCCTTCCAGTCGGACCAGGTCGAGGCCCGCTCTAAGTATTTGCTGAACCGGCTGTTTAGAGGTGCACACAAACTCACAAAGTGCGAGGTCTTCTTCCACGACTTCGTAAATCCCCAGCCCTTCCATTTGCTCAAAATCTCCGTAAAGGATTGATTTGATCAGATATTGGGGGTGCAGATCCATGGGAAGCACTTTTTCGTATTGCTGACTCATTACGTACGCACGCTCTTCACCATGATTATTGGTGTTGACGTGGTACTCCTTATTCGGTCGCAAGAATGAGGGGAAGGTCCGCGAAAGGCTGGGACGTTTGTAGGACGGAATGAGCCAGCCTAAAAACTCAGGCTTGTCTCCTTCTTCAAGCACAGTAATCTGATCGTCGTACAGACCCAGGAAGCCGTCTTTTTCGATCTGAGTACCACTTAACGCGTTTCCGCTAATACAGCGTACATGATCATGCTTCAGATTGTCTGCCAGCATGGGCTCAACAGAAGCGCCGATTCGCGTCTTGACGTATCCCGTTTTCTTGGTCTTATCTCCCGTAACCGCGACTGTACGCTCGGCATCAAAGACTCCGTCTGAGAAGAGCTTACCAATGATGGCAACATCCTGAGGTTTTAGGGTCCACACGACATCTCCTTTATTAATAGGAGCGAGGTGGTGGATTTGGACACCGACATTACCAGCCGGGTGGGGGCCAGAGAACGATGTCACGTTCACGCCGTCCGCCTTGGTAAATACGTCTGCCGACTCTGGACCCACGCCCAAATGGACGCCTCCGGAGGTCAACTTATTCAGTACTGAGAGGCCTTTTTGAAAAGCAGACTCTTTGCCTTTGATCAACATATTGTGATCCGGCGCCAAGGGGGCCGTATCGAAACATGACACAAAGATATCCCTAGGCGTGGCCTCGGGATCAGCAAGCGTATTAAACGGTCGCTGTTTCAGTAGCGTCCAGGCTCCTGAATTGAGCATGAGGTCCACAGCTTGCTCCCGTGAGCAAGAAGCTACATCCAGCTTTTCAAACTGATGAAAGGCGACCTCGGCGTCTACCGCAATTACCACCTCGGTGATAGCGCGCTTGGGTCCTCTTCGGATTTCTACGACTTCGCCGCTAACGGGCGAACCGAACTGAATCCGAGGGCTGCCTTTATCGAAAAACAAAGGCTCGCCGGCTAACACACGATCTCCAATTGCCTTGTGCAGCTTGGGAATCGGGCCGATGCCGACGACGTCTGTTGGTTTCAAGGCGAAAAGCCGAGAATTTTTGGCTTCCAGAAGCCCCTGCTCGGGTGAACCGAGCAGCCTTATGTCAAATCCGCGAGATAGTTTTATCACGATAGTCCTTACCATAAAACAGCAATTCCTGCAAGATTAAAAACCCCGCTCACGGGTATCAATCACTAAGCGCTTTATTCACCAAAGACTTGAAATAGAAAGCGTTTAGAGTGAGCCGCAGAAGACAGCAGTTAAATGAGGGTGTTTTTGATCTCACCTCGTGTGGATTTCTAATACACTTATCCGAGTTTTATCTGGTTGTTGGATCACACGAACCGGGCCCTACTGAGAATCTAGGTAGTTTTATTGCTGCGACACCTACTCTTTTGCTATACTTGGTTCAATACAGTTCGACAAAAAGGAAGATGTTTCGCACCCTACTATGCCTAGCCGCACTTATGGCCGTAATCACAGGCTCCCTCTCCACTGCTCATGCTCAAGACTGGGGCAACCTTTTTTTTTACGCGGCAAAAAATGATTCGCTTTCTTCGCAAGAGGCAAGGGTTGTGTTTATGGGTGACTCCATTACTCAAGGTTGGAGTCAAACGATGCCGGAGTTTTTTACTTCGAACCCCTACCTGGATCGGGGAATAAGCGGACAGGTCACAGCACAGATGCTGGTTCGCTTCCGGGCTGATGTGCTTAATCTGGATCCCGAAGCGGTTGTCATATTGGCCGGCACGAATGATATTGCCGAAAATCAGGGGCCTATCGGGCTAGAGGATATTGCGGGTAATATCCAAAGCATGGCTGAATTGGCGCATGCGCATGGCATTCGGGTAATTATCTGTTCCGTTCTTCCGGCCGCTGAGTACTCCTGGAGACCCGGACTCGGCCCTGACTACAAAATTCCCGCTCTGAATTCCTTGTTGAAGTCGTATGCGGAATCTGCCGGATTTGACTACCTTGACTATTTTTCTGCCATGACGGATGGCGAAAACGGACTAATCGCCGAATATACTTCCGACGGTGTGCACGTCACCCTAGCGGGATATGATGTCATGGTGACACTGGTACAAGACATGTTGGATACCGTTCTAGAAAACGAATGACACCCGGTCTATCGAACCTAATTGGCCAGAGAGATGGTTTATGGCTACAAACTAGTGATTGCCCTTCTCCAAGCCAGTTGCGACACTCGCTCAAACTCATCTGGATATAATAATGACACACACACCTGACGAACGCGATCCAAGAGTTGCGGCAGCGAGAGGCCGATATTGGAAAAAAAACCTGACCATTATGGCGGTGCTGCTCTTAATCTGGGCTGCAGCGGGTTTGGGTGCGGGGGTGTTATTCGCCGATACTTTGAACGCGTTTTACCTCGGAGGGTATCCGCTGGGTTTTTGGTTTGCTCAACAAGGAAGCATCTTCACGTTTGTGGTACTGATTTTCATCTATGCCGTGTTGCTCAACAGGTTAGATAAACAACATCACGCCGACCTGGAAGAGGCGCAATCATGAGTGTGCAAGCCTGGACCTTTCTTTTCGTAGGTGTAACGTTTTCACTCTATTTAGTGATAGCGTGGTTGTCCCGAGTGTCTGACACAAAGGGATTTTATGTTGCTGGACAGGGCATTCCGGCTATCGCGAACGGAATGGCGACAGCCGCAGACTGGATGAGCGCGGCATCCTTTATATCAATGGCTGGATTGATTTCCACGTTGGGGTATGCGGGCGGGATGTACCTGATGGGTTGGACGGGTGGATACGTGCTGCTGGCTCTTCTTTTGGCCCCCTACCTCCGGAAATTTGGACATTACACCGTCCCGGACTTTATCGGAGACCGGTACCGCTCAAACGCTGTACGGATCGTAGCTGTGATATGCGCCATTTTTGTGAGCTTCACCTATGTTGCTGGTCAGATGCGCGGCGTCGGCATTGTGTTTTCTCGGTTTCTAGAAGTAGATGTTAATGTGGGTGTATATGTAGGCGTGGCCATCGTCTTTGTATATGCCACGCTGGGTGGTATGAAGGGCATTACGTGGACGCAGGTTGCTCAATACTGGGTGCTTATCACGGCATTCTTGACACCGGCAATAGCAATTAGTTTGGATCTGACGGGCTCCGCAATCCCTCAAATCGGACTCGGCAGCGACTTGATTGGTGAAGGCACTCCTCTGCTCGCTAAACTGAATCAAATCAGCGCAGATCTCGGATTCGCATCGTACACCGAACCCTTCATCGGCCAATGGGATAAGTTGAACGTATTTTGTGTAACGCTGGCTCTTATGGCAGGCACGGCGGGCCTGCCGCATGTTATTGTGCGTTTCTATACCGTGAAAAACGTGGCTGCTGCTCGCTGGAGTGCTTTTTGGGCTCTTTTATTTATTGCGATGCTTTATTTAACAGCCCCGGCGATTGGTGCTTTTGCTCGGTATACGATGTTGGAAGGATTAAATGGAAAGACAGAAGCCGAACTGCCTGAGTGGTTCAACAGCTGGGAGCAGACGGGATTGGTTTTGTGGATGGACGACGGTGATGGTAAGCTCACCTACACAGGAGGCGATCGCGCCGACGAGAATGAACTATTCAGAAGCGGAAATCTAGGTGCGGTACGAATTGGAGAAATCCGTCAAAATCACGCTCGCTGGCTGGCCGGTGAACCTGGGGGTGAAAACGGAGGCGCGGTGCTAAGGCAGGCCGGTCTTTCGGGTCCAGACCGAGATATCATTGTGTTGGCGACCCCAGAAATGGCAGGGTTAGCCAACTGGATTATTGCGCTCGTGGCAGCCGGCGGTCTGGCGGCTGCCTTATCCACGGCCAGCGGATTGCTGCTAGTCATCTCTTCTAGCGTGGCACACGACTTGTACTATCGCATCATCAATCCTCAAGCAACGGAGAGCCAGCGATTGTTGGTCGGACGTACGGTGATCGGTTTTGCCGTAGTCATTGCTGGAATCCTTGGCATTTATCCTCCCGGATTTGTGAGCCAGGTCGTGGCCTTTGCCTTCGGGCTTGCTGCAGCGAGCTTCTTTCCCATCATTGTGTTGGGGATTTTCTCAAGGCGAGTGGGCACCTATCCGGCCATGTTTGGCATGATCGCCGGAATCGGATTCACGGCGACGTACATATTGGGAAGCGTATACGGGGGATGGTCTTCTTGGGCATTCGGTATCGGGCCCCAAGGAATCGGAGTGGTAGGAATGGCCATCAACTTTGCCGTTACTCTTGGTTTGACACCCTTTTTCCCGGCACCAGACCAGTCGGTGCAAGAGCTTATTCTTTCCATTAGAGAGCCAGAAGGTGCCCCACCTGCCTTGGATATCGAGCTCGGCCCGGAAGCTGAATAACTAGCTTCTGTTCTTGGTGCGTTGCGTACGAACGGCTTCCGGAGCGAGCTCTTCGTCTTCAAGCTCTAGCATGCCGGATGTGGTGGTTGTTTCGAGACGAGGCTCGATGATTGGAGAAGCGAGCGTGGCTTTCTCATTGCCCAATTTTACGAGTCGTTCTGCAACAGACTCCAAATTGGCGAGCTTCTTATCTCTCCAGCGCATGTCCAGTAGATACACCAATGGAGCCAGCATTGCCATAATTAAAGGAAGCGAAACAGCTCCAATCAGTAGTGATTTGCCGAAAATAAGAGCAAGAATAAAAGCGGGGAGTATTGAGAGTAAAAAACCGTAGCCTATCGCCTCTGATTTGGGGCTTCCAGCGCCTACTTTTTGACTCATTTCAATCCGAGTGCCCTCCTTGTAAGGCCGGAGCAACACCGATGTATGTACGCCCATGGGACTCGTGTGTCTCCATTCTCGGGAGCGCCCAATTTGCTCTACAACACCGTTTCCAAACGATCCCAGCCCGGTCATGTCTATGCTCGAATTACTCGCAAACGACCTTCGAAGCTCGAAAACTAACTCTTCCCAAACGTCTTCGGTTAGTTCTTGGGATAAAAACCGTTGGGTGTGTATGTGAGTAGCTGTGCGATTCTGAAACCCTTTCTTTCCTGTTGATTCAATTTCTAAAGCAGCGCGATGGAGGTACTCCGGGTCTAGTCCAGCTTCCGAGGCAATGGTTTCTAACTCAGATAGGGACAGCCCGGACGTTGAAGGCTGCTCATCGCGGACGTCATCTGCTTGAAGTTGTGCCGTCCGCTAAAACAGCTTAGCGATTTCTTTTTCAGTGTATGTGCGATTCGGATCGGGCATGCGAAAGAGGCTTCAGTATGGGAAAATGAATAGAATCAAGATAGCTCTAGGGCCCCTATTCGTGTCGATACAATAGAAGGTTCTTGGGATGGATAGATGTGGCAACCACATCACCACACACCCTACAATGCCAATCGATCCGGTCTGGCTTCCCTCCGGAACTCCCCCAAAACACCCCGTACCAGAATTTGGCGGCTTTGTGATGGGCTTTGGGGCTGATCCATACACTGTCCAGATCGTGACCACACGAGCAGGTGTCCATGAGAGTGGTTAGATCAGATAAAGGTGGATTTGCCATGGAGCGCTTGTACCCACATGTGGGCGCTGGGTTTGGCCCTTGGGGTACCTTTTTTCTTTCGGAAAATAAACAGCTTACCTCTTAGTCAGAACGCTATTTGCCTTACCGGAAAGCAATGTGTACACTTTTTCTCAACCGCAGGGCCAATAGACA
>Ga0209308_10001018_pt1 | contig 27180 bp, 23 predicted proteins | sample COGITO_mtgs_1204_3_FD_184806 | JGI IMG/M metagenome (GOLD analysis project Ga0209308, IMG submission 184806) | Pelagic marine microbial communities from North Sea - COGITO_mtgs_120405 (SPAdes) (version 2) | ecosystem: Environmental > Aquatic > Marine > Epipelagic ...
TTCCACCACATGGGAGAGATGATTCCATCATTATCTATATGTATATCGTCAATAATATCAGATGCAATTTTTTCAAAATCTTTTTTACTTGCCATACATTGATGCTTGTTATTAGTTGCATAAAATTCATAGGCTTCGTATAATGATTTAAAAGATTCATTATTATCCTGACTGCATTTTAATTTAAATAGTGCAAGTGAGTTTAAAATCTCTACACGTTTATTCCATAAACTGCATTTAATGTGCATTAAATATTTATTATCTTCTATAATAATATCGGGATAAAAATGCCGTATAAGTTCTAATAATACAGTCTCGCTAATATCCATGTGTCCGCGATTAAATGATATTTTATTTTTTTCCATCCACACCTTAAATAGTGTAATAATTTCATCAATTTCTAATTCGGGCTCTTCATCATAACTATCCTCACTAATGGTAGAATCCCAAAAAGTAATAAAATTAGATACGATTGGTAATTGGGTGCTGGTTATATCAATAAAACATTCTTCATTGTCATCATATTTAAATTTTTCTTTAAATAATGTTTTTAAGGATTCATGAAATGCAATATTTGGAACATTTCTCTCTTCTAAAAATTTTTTAAATAAAAATAACATATTTTTATAATATATTTTTGAAGAAATGCATGGGGTAATTGTTTTATTAATAAAATTATCTACAATCTCATTTAAGGTATTTTTATGTAAATATAAAGCATGGTCAATTAATTTTGTTTCTGAGCATTGTTTTAAAAAATTATCCGCAGAACCATATCTATGGGAGTAATGTGATGCAACGCATAATAAATCAATCATATTTTTAATTAAACCGGTTGTTGTTTCGGGAAATAATATTTTGTGTTTATCGTTAGTATAAAATGTTGATGACGAGGATGACATACCCGACGGTGAATTCGTATTATTTATATTTATTGGATTGCAGTTGATTAATCTACATTTTACATAAGCGTGATCATAATATTTAAATTTAATGTTACTTAAACTGTTAGAAATACCAAAAAAAGTAGAACATTGATTATTAATTTCAGTTATAAATTGTTTTAAAGTAGGAGATGTAATATAAATAAGATTATTATTATTATTATTATTATTATTATTATTGTTATTATTGTTATTATTGTTATTATTGTTATTATTGTTATTATTGTTATTATTGTTATTATTATTGTTGGATGGTGGAGGGATTATTATATTTGAATTGTTTGAATTATTAATGCTTTCGCCTATTATTGTAAGGAAATACTTTGCCGTATTTCTTGATGGAAATATGGATGGATAAATACTGTTTATTACATATTGTATTGTAGATGATTCAGGAATTGCATTTAATGGTGATTTTTCTTTAATTAATTTAATTATATTTGTTTTTATTTTACGTTTCCAAACCATTAAATTTTTATCACTCTTTTGACTTGTTATACCAGATAATATTTGATGTTGAATGTCATCCTCACTATAAGGAATAAAATGGGTTCCATCGTATAATAAAAATAATTCTCTCTGAGATGTATAATAATATTTATTTAAAAGAAGAAATTTACTTGTAAATTCATCTCTTTCTAATTCTAATATTTTCTTTCTTTCTTGACGTTGATTGTAATTTATTTCATCCTGTTCTAATGTAGATGGCAATATATTTTCTATATAATTATAAATTCTACCTGTAATGTATTCATTCGAATTATATTTTAATAATAATTCATTTAATGAATTATATAAAACCTCAGGAATTTGATTTGAATTTGGCTTTGGATTTGGCTTTGGATTATTAACGTCCTTACTATCCATTTAGTATTAAATATATATTTATTAATATATATTTAATATCATATATATCCTTTAATATATATCCTTTACTATTTATATATTTATTAATATTTATTTATTAATATTTATTTATTTATCATAGTGGTTATTTACATAACAAAAAGCTAAAAAATTGAAATGCTTTTTTGGTTAGATTATAAGGTAACCCTTAACCAAACCAACTACAGCGACGAATTAAAGAAAACAGCAAAAGCAAAAGCAACCGTAAAGCAAAAGCAACCGTAAAGCAAACGAAATGGCAGACACACCAAACTCCAATTATTTCAGTTCTCCCTCTCCCTCTCCCTCCTCGACCACACAAGCTACACCCGAGTGGCGTAGAGACGATTCCCCCGTGGATGGTCCTGGTCTTTATGACGTGGTCGGCGTTGATGATATTCCAGACATCACCACCCTTCACATAACCGACGACGTAAAAAAAGAAGAAGAATACGTCTTCCGTAGTCCGCTTCCATCCAAACCCATATCACAACCACAACCCACCACACAAACTCCCCAACTCTCCAAACAAAATAAACGACACAAAAAAATGGAAAACATCAGGACAAAAGTTGACCCGAAACATGTGGCGTTGGCATGGATGTTTGTTGCGATAGAAGTGCGTAATAGTCCTGTCGCACAGACCTTACGAACTGGGTTTAATTTAAAACCTTCCTTAGAAGAAATTTTTGAAACTTACAAAGAACTCGTTATTGAGTTCAGACAAACAATGAAGAGTTTGCCGAATCTTGGAATGAGCAACCTATGTTTCGTGAACTTCTTGCGCGATATGATGGAAATCCCAAATTTGGCGATGATCCGGATGCGAAGAGTCCTCATGGAATGCAAATGTTGTGCGAAGCATCAGTCGCGTCGCCCTCTTTGCCAAGAAAAGAAACGCGAACCGGATTATGATATTCACACGCAACCGATACCAGGATGGGATGATTGCAAATGCGCGTGCCGTCATTTGATGCGCCGATTGGAACAAGCATTGCTGGACGAGGTTCCATTGGAAGTCAATCGGCAGTTGTGGGAGCGTTCTCAATAGAATAATAAAAAAAATAATAAAAAATAATAAAAAATAATAAAAAATAATAAAAAATAATAAAAAATAATAAAAAATAATAAAAAATAATAAAAAATAATAAAAAATAATAAAAAAACTTACAGGTAAGTTTTTTTATTTTTTATTATTTTTATTTTAACTACAACAATTAAAATAAAAATATATCATTAAGAAATAAGTAATTTACACCCTTGAAGATTTAAAATGGGACAAAACCCGTAATAAAATAAAATAAAAAATGAAAATTGTTATTTTTTTTATTTTAATAATAATGAGTAATGAGTAATGAGTATAGTTAAGAGTACATGCCGAGCCAAGCACCATTATCGTTATTCTTTTTAATAAGTTGATCTACCATTTCGTTTGTGACGGTTAATGGAAATTCAACTTTAAGTGATAAATCATTTTCAAATAAATTCGTGCCAGGCTTCATTAAACGATATAAATTTAGTTTCGTATGAATAATTTCAAGACACCGTTTTAGATTACGAACACCATCTTCTTTATCGGTATGATTTGTAATAATGTAATGAAGTGTATCCTTGGGTATTACAATATCGTCTGTATTAAATTTAACTTGGTTTTGAATTGTGGGTAACAAATAATTATTTGAAATAATCGTTTTTTGGTCTTGGTCATATCCCTTTGTATGAATACGGTACATACGGTCACGTAGAATAGGATTTACTTTGGATTCGTCGTTATAACTGAAAATAAAGAGACACCTACTAAGATCAAAATCAATTTCTGCAAAGTATTTGTCATGGAATTTATTGTTTTGGGTAGTGTCGGTTAAATGGGTAAGAATTCCAATAATTTCTTCCCCGCGTGGAGTATCACTAACTTTATCTAATTCATCAAAATAGATTACTGGATTCATACATTTGCACCGAATAATAAAATCAACGATTTTACCCCACGACGATCCCTCATATGTATAGGAATGTCCTTCTAAAAAACTACTATCAGTTGCACCTCCGAGCGCAATAAATGCAAAATCACGTCCTAAAATTTTACTAATGCCATCTTTAATTAAGGTTGTTTTTCCAGTTCCCATCGGTCCTTTAATTGCAATGGCCGTTCCAACGGAAGTTGGATTCACCAGTAATTGTCCGATCATTTGCATAATTTGTAATTTTGCATCGTTTAAGCCATAGACCGCATTGTCTAATATCTGTTTTGCATTCTCCATAAAATCGTGGCATTTATCAACACCATCGGCATAAGTGATTGGTAATGATTTATATTTATTAAACGGAATTTGCATAAACGTATCAACCCAATTTTTAATTTTATAATATTCACCTGCTCCAGGTTCCATATATTTTAAGGTATTAATTTTTTTATACGCACAGGCTTTAAACGCCGTAGGGATATCAGATTCAATTAATAATAAACGGTATGGTTTTTCTACATCCGAAAATTTCTTAATTTCTTCAATCTGTTTTATTACATTTAATTGTTGTTCGTGAGACATATTTTCCTTAAAAAACCGAACATCGTTCATTACATTTTTTTCTTTAAGTAGATTACTGAATTTTTTAGTATTTTTTAATTTCTTCTTTTTATTTCTTTTTTCTTGTGTTTTGGTAAATTCAGTTTCTTTTTCATTCATATCGTGAACCATTTCTTTAATTACTTTACTATTTCGATCAGCTTCAGGTAAATTTGAAATCATTTTATGAAAATTAATAAATGCATTCTTATCCGCTATCTCTTCATTTTCATCATAACTATCATTATTATTATCTTCGTCTTCGGTATCATCACTGCATTCTGTATCACTATAATCAGAATCATAATCGTCATCAATATCATAGTCATCATCATATTCGTCGTCATTATAATTTTTATCACCACCAACTGTAAATATAATATTAAATTTAGTAGGCATATCTTTATCTTGATTTTTATTCTTACCCGAAGACGATGATTTTATTTTAAAATTATTATTCTTTTTTTTATACAAATAGTTATCCGAACTTTCGTCAGAATAGTCATCCGAACTTTCGTCAGAATAGTCATCTGATGTGCTAACATCAGTATAAGAAGAATCATCCGAACATTCATTTGAATTGATATTTTCATTCGCTAAATATTCATCCATGATTTCATCGACAATGTTATCAACAACCTCATCGTAATTATTTTTTTTTAATATTTTATTTTTACTTTTGAGTGGTATAGTGGCAATAGTATTATGTGTTGTAGTTGATAATTGTTTATTTTTGGATGATTTTGTTGGTGATAGTGATGAATCTCCTAATTTAGTAGTTGGATCAGTATCATTTACTTTTTGTTCAATATATTTAGAAGGAAATAATTCTGCTAAAAGTTGTCTATAGTTTTTTACATTAATATCATTTTCATTATCATTCTTTTCAGATGTTTTTAACCCGCCTGATTTCGTATTTTTTTTATTATTATTATTATTATTATTATTATTAATGCTTTTACCTCTTGTATAATATGTATGATTTGTAGTTGAAGAATTTTCGGGTATTGTAGGAATTTTTTGATTTTTTCCAGATTTTTCTATTTTTTTTAAAGAAGTAAAGGGAGAGGGAGAGGTAGAAGCAGATACTAAGGGAGAGGGAGAGGTAGAAGCAGAAACTGAGGGAGAAGTAGACGCAGATTTATTTATTTCCTTGTCTTTACCCGTTTTTTTTTTATTATCTTTATTATCATTTTTTTTATTATCCTTATTATCTTCCATTTTATATATTTATTTAAAGATTTATATTTATTTAAAGATTTATATTTATTTAAAGATTTATATTTATTTAAAGATTTATATTTATTTAAAGATTTATATTTATTTAAAGATTTATATTTAATATATAAAATCTATAATGTATTGTATAAGATAAGTTATAATATATTTTTGTATCAATTTATTGAAAAATTGATTAAATTATCAATTATTAAAAACAATCTAAATATTATTTACGTATTATAAGAATGGATCAACATACAAAAGGAATTATTGAAAAACAAAATGCCGCTAAAATTATTGCGATTCAATTTAGTATTCTATCACCAGAAGAAATTAGGAAAGGTTCTGTAGCTGAAATTACCAGCAGAGATACATATATAAATAATAAACCTGTCATTAATGGTTTATTTGACCCACGCATGGGTGTTCTTGAACCAGGATATTTATGTCCGACAGATGGTCTTAATTATATCCAAACACCTGGGTATTTTGGACACATTGAATTAGCAAGGCCGCTATTTTATATTCAATATTTAACTATTATTTTAAAAATCATTAAATGTGTTTGCATTAAATGCAGTAAATTATTAATTAGTAAAAATAAATATAAACATTTATTGGATAAATCTGCCGAACATAGATGGGATAGTGTGTTTGAAAAATGTAAAAAAATTAAAAGATGCGGGGAGGATGTTGACGACGGTTGTGGTTGCAAACAACCCAATAAAATTAAAAAAGAAGGTATTGCGACAATTATTGCCGAATGGGATAATATTGAAGGTTTAACTGATGATTCATCAGACACATTAAAAATGGTAATGACGCCCGAAATTATTTTAAAGTGTTTTAGACGCATTTCCGATGAAGATGTTTCTTTCATGGGATTTAGTCCAACCTGGTCCCGCCCTGATTGGATGATTTGTCAAGTTTTGGCAATTCCGCCACCCGCAGTTCGTCCTTCTGTAAAACACGACTCACAGCAAAGAAGTGAGGACGATATCAGTCATATTATTGTTAGTATTATTAAAGCAAACAAAACATTACAAGATAAAATTCAATTAAATGCAAGTGCGAATGTTATTAATGATTGGACTACCTTATTGCAGTATTATGTCGCCACAATGGTTGACAATAAAATACCAGGTGCTGCACCGATGGCACAGCGTTCTGGTCGCCCCTTAAAATCAATCAAGGAGCGTTTAAATGGTAAACATGGACGGGTTCGTGGAAATCTTATGGGAAAACGTGTTGATTACAGCGCACGTACTGTTATTACACCCGACCCGAATTTAAGTGCGGAGGAATTAGGTGTTCCACTTAAAATTGCCAAAAATATTACGAAACCAGTTACAGTTAATAAATTAAATAAACAGTATTTACAAAAATTAATTCAAAATGGGCCTGATGTGCATCCTGGAGCAAAAATCATTGAAAAAAAGAATGGCGACAAAATTTCGTTAAGATATGTTGATATCGATTCAATTAAATTAGAACACGGTGATATCGTGCATCGGCATATGATGGACGGGGATACTGTTTTATTTAATCGGCAACCAACACTTCATCGTATGTCTATGATGGGCCATATTGCAAAAATTATGCCGATTGGCGACACCTTTCGTATGAATGTAGCGGATACGAAACCATACAATGCAGATTTTGACGGAGATGAAATGAATTTGCATATGCCCCAAGACGTTGAAAGTGAAATAGAGTTAAAACATTTAGCTGCGGTTCCATGGCAAATTATTAGTCCTGCAAATAATAATTCTATTGTCGGTATTTTCCAAGATTCGTTGCTTGGTTCTTACCGATTTACGCGTGAAAATATCAATTTTAATCCAAGACAAGCGATGAATCTTCTTATGTCTTATGATAAAGTAGATTACACTGAATTAATTAAAAAATCATCCATTTCCAGTTTTGAAATTTTATCCCAAATTATGCCTCCACTTTCTTTAAAATATAAAACCAAGCGTTTTAATGATAAAGATAATTATAAAACATCTAATGCCGTGTTAGATATAAGTAACGGGAACTATACCCGCGGGCAATTAGATAAGAGTGTATTGGGTGGCGGCGGCAATGGTCTTATCCAGCGTATATGCAATGGGTTTGGCAATAAAGCATCTTCAAACTTTATTGATAATTTACAAAATATTATTACGGAATACATGAAGACAAGCGCATATAGTGTCGGAATTAGTGATTTAATTGCTAATAATGAAACAAACTTAGCGATTTCAAATGTAATTTCAAAAAAACAAATGGAAGTAAAGAATTTAATTGACCAAACGCATTTGGGTATTTTTCAAAATAAGACCGGAAAAACAGACCTGGAAGAATTTGAAACCCAAATAAATAATATTTTAAGTCGTGCAGTAAATGACGCAGGAAAAATTGGACGCGAAAGTCTTGATAAATTAAATCGGTTTGTCATTATGGTTAATGCAGGTTCAAAAGGAAGTGAATTAAACATATCTCAAATGGTATCTTGTTTAGGACAACAAAATGTGGATAATAAACGTATTCCTTATGGATTTGATAATCGAACACTACCCCATTATACTAAATACGATGACTCGCCAGCCGCGCGTGGATTTGTAGAAAACTCATTTATTTCGGGTTTAACACCGCAAGAATTATTCTTTCATGCGATGGGTGGTCGTATTGGTATTATTGATACTGCAGTAAAAACATCTCAAACAGGTTATATTCAACGCCGCCTTATTAAAGGTTTGGAGGATTTAAAAGTCGATTATGATATGACTGTGCGTAACAATCAAGGAAAAATTATTCAGTTCTCTTATGGAGAGGACGGGTTTGACCCTGTAAAGGTCGAAAGCCAAACAATGCCCTTAGTTCAAATGACTATTGAAGAAATATATACACATTTTCAACTACCTCCTAATAATAGTAAAGGAAGTAAATCTATTTATACTCAATATTATGCTAAGGATGTTATTACGCGTATGAACAAACAAAATAAGGAGTTGTCTAAAAGAATTGAATTACTTATTAGTGAGATGATTATTGTAAGAGATGATATTTTAAAATATATATTTTCCAATAAGGACAACAATAAAGTAAATATTCCAGTTTCATTTTATCATATTATAAATAATATTCAAGGGCAATTAGAAATTAATGTAAATTCATTTATTGGTATTACGCCTCTTGAAGCAATGAATATCATTGATAATGCTTATAAAACACTTGAAACAATTCATTATGTAAAGCCGAATGTATTATTTAAAGCAATGTATTATTACTATTTGAATGTAAAAGATTTGCTGATGGTTAAGCGATTCAATAAAAAAGCATTAATTATGCTAACTGATATGATCATTGTTTCATATAAACAATCAATTATTGCTCCGGGTGAAATGGTGGGTATGATTGCAGCACAATCAATTGGTGAACCAACCACACAAATGACGCTTAATACATTTCATTTTGCTGGTGTAGCAAGTAAATCAAATGTAACGCGTGGGTTACCAAGAATTGAAGAAATCTTGTCGTTATCCGAAAATCCCAAACAACCCGCATGCACCATTTATTTACATAAAAATGAAGAATTAGAACAAGAAAATGCTAAAAAAATGTTACATAGAATTGAACATACTTTGTTTCGTGAGGTGGTCGATACTATTCAAATCTGCTTTGACCCCGACGATAAAAAGACATTAATCAAAGAAGATACCGCTATTATGGAGCAGTATAATAATTTTGAATCTATGATTGATGAATGCGCAGAAATAGCTGACCAAAAAAATACGGAAAAATCTAAATGGATTATCCGTATTAAATTAAATATTGAAGAGATGTTAGATAAAAATTTAACTATGAATGATATTCATTATGCAATTAAAAATTCATATAAAGATACAATCACGTGTGTATTTTCGGATTACAATAGCGACCAATTAATATTTCGTATTCGTTTAAATGCAATCACCAAGAAAAAATTAAAGGAAAAACCCTTTTCATTAGACCAATCCGATGAAATATACATGTTGAAAACCTTTCAAGAACAATTATTAAACAATCTTGTATTAAGAGGCGTAAAAAATATTAAAAAAGTTATTCCTCGTAAAATTATTGATAATATGGTAAAAGACGATGGTTCTTATATTAAGAAAGAATCGTGGGTCATTGATACTGTTGGAACAAATTTAATTCATTTATTAAGCCTTGATTATATTGATACGTCGCGAACCTATACAAATTCTATACAAGAAATTTATAATGTTCTTGGGATTGAAGCTGCCCGTCAATCTATTTTAAATGAAATTTCGGAAGTAATTGAATTTGATGGAGCATATATTAATTACCATCACTTAAGTGTATTGTGTGACCGAATGACATGTAATGATTCAAATGGGATGGTTTCTATTTTCCGTCATGGCATTAATAAAGATAATATCGGTCCTATCGCAAAAGCGTCCTTTGAAGAAACACCTGAAATGTTTTTCAAAGCAGCACGTCATGCTGAACTTGACAATATGCGTGGTGTTTCAGCGAATATTATGTGTGGCCAAGAAGGCTATTTTGGAACAAGTGCATTTCAGGTCGTATTAGATATTGATAAATTTATAGAATTAAATGCAGCAAATGAACTTCAAAAACAACAGGAACAGGATGAGATAGAAGGTGATATGGATGACAATGTACCAGATGTTGATAAAATTGAAAATTTATTTACAGCTATGGCGATTAGTGATAAAACGTGTAATACAACCAATCTCACTATTCAAAATAATGCAGAAGTCATTAATTCAGTTGATACTGGTGCTCATGGCGACGATTATGAATTGGATATTTAATCTAATCTAATCTAATCTAATCTAATGTAATTTACGCTCTAATGGGCTATAAGAAAATATTAATAATATTAATAATATTAATAATATTAATAATATTAATAATAATTTGTTGTTTATTTATTTGTTTATTTTTTATTACATTGTATTACATTTTAATAAATTTATGAAATAATAATTTTAGTTTATCTGTTATGTAATGTATAACTATCGGAAAAAAATGGTATATTAATAAAAGTATTATACAAACTAATATCACATTATCAATCATTCCAACATCAGAACTCATGAATGCTTTAATAATTAAAATAATTAAAATAATTGCACAAAATGCATAATAGACATATTTATATTTATTACTTTTTGTGTTTATGCTTGTGTATTCTTTTGTGCCATTTAAATCACTTCTTTGTTCTAAAATAAGTCTTATTTTTTCTCTTTCAATATTTAATTTATTAGTAAGTATATTAAATTTTTCGTTGTTTTCTTTGACTAATTCTTGGTGTTGAATTCCTTTTAAATAATTTGTTGAAAGTATTCCTTCATTTTCAGATAAATGTGTTAATATAAGCGAGTTTAATTTATTTAATAAATTTAGATTAATTTCTGCTGAACTATTATTATTATTTTTTAGATTTTCAATATAACTTGTGTTCGTATTTGTATACTGTGATATTAATGATTCCAGTTCTTTTTGTTTCTCCATAAATTCAGTGTCTGACATTATTTAATTGTTATATAATAATATATATATTAATATATTATTATTATTATTATTATTATTGTTATCATCGAACAATCATATTTTTATATTTTTTAAATAGACAATGCGAATGGAATTATAAATACAATTATTAATACAATTACTAATAAAATATGATTACAGGAAATTGAAACAAACTGTTCTAATATTAAAAATAAAAGAATACAAGAAAGAGCTATAAAAAAAATATACAAATAATAATAATCTGAATTTAATTCTAATGATGAAAATTTATTTGTTTTTTTTTTATTTAATGATGCATCAGTTATTGGTTTTTTAATTAAATTCGAATTCATATTACCTTTAAATGTATCACGATTATTTTTTAATGATGGTTTAATTTTTTTAGCGTTATTCATTTTAGCGTTATTCATTTTAGCGTTATTCATTTTAGCGTTATCGGTACTTGGATTATATGTTTGATCTAAAATAGCTAAATGGGGCTTGGCTATTTCTAAATAGGTCCTTGCATAATCTCTGTATTTTTGTCCTTGTAAAAGATTTTTATTGTTTTCATTTTCAGTTCCTTTATTGGGAATTATACCTAAATCATTAACAAAATTCACAGGCATTGTTATTTAAAGCAATATATATAATAGTAATTTATTTATTTTTATAATAATAAGAAATTGTTCCTAATATAACTATTAATAACAACCAATTACCCGAATTATTCTGTTTATATATTTCTATCGTGTCAGCCAATGCACCATTACCCGCATGAGATTTTGCGATATTGTCTGTTATTATTTTATTTAATTTTATATTTTTATTTTTTAAACTGTTTAGTTGAGTATTAATCTGTTCAATCGTATTGTCTTGAATTAATAAATCCTTTTCAATCGTATTTTGTAAAAGAAACAAATCATTTTGCGATTCTTTTAAAAATTGCATATCCTTAGTATATTTATTTGAATAGGCGTCAATATCTGGATTTAAAAAATATTTTGGCATACTTAATTTTAATTCATTTACTGATAAAAAAAAACTGTCATTAATTTCGGTTAAAGCCTCGGTATAGGTATTTTGGGTATTAGTTGACATATATATAATATATTATATAAAATATATTATAAATGAATATTGTATTTTCATCTTGTAGACGACCAGGAAATCATTAAAATAATTCATACCACACACGAGATACTCCATACATAATTAATTTGGCCAAACTATTTGGGAGATTTAAAACTTTTTTTTTACGAAATCCTGAAATTATACTTTATTCTTTAATTTTTTAATTTTTTAATTTTTTAATAAAATTATTTTATATAGTTATACAAATACGCATACATACAAATGATAAGCACTCTACGTTTTAATATTTTAACCAAAGGTGATTTTATTATACCCCGTGGAGATATAATTGAGTATACCCCATCAACTATGAGTAAAAATGTATTGAATAATACAATCTATTTTGCCGAAGATGTAAAAATCACAATGCCATTATTAAAAGAAGCCAAGGTAGGTTTAGATTATAAAGCCATTTTTACAACACCGATTTTATTTAAACGTTTAATAAATTATATTGCGGCCACCAAAGGAACACTTAGTTTAGATAATGCAGATACGTTTCTTGAATACGATAAATACAGTAAAGAAATACAAGATAAATTGAAAAAACAAACGATTCGTAGAAATAAAATACTTATATCTGATCCTACTAAACAAAATAAAGTATGGAAAACAGAAATAATACGTAGTATGCCATTAGAAGAAATATATAGTTTAAAAAAAAAACATATAATAAATAGTAATATCAAATTTATAATAGATATTTTTTTCCCCAAAAAAGAAAAAATTAATATACATGAAGAACATGTAGCAATTATAAATGAGACACGATACAGGGATTTTACATATCAAATAAAAACAAATGCATCCAAACCAAAACCTGAAGACCCTAACAAACCAATTACTTTATTAAAAAATATAGTTAATAGCGATTACGAATATGTAGTTAATATTGAATTGTCTTTATTAAACAATAAACCATTTATGGACGCAAAAGATGGGTCGTTCATAAATGGTCCTTCAAACTATGATTTTAATAGATTATCATGCATTGAAAAATCAACTATGATTGAAGATCAAATGAAAGATTTATTTGATGTATCTGTTGATTTTTTTTCAAAACCGAATCAAGTTGTATTGGATTATAAACAATCGGATGAATATAAAGAAAAAATGTATAAGGAAAAAATAGAAAAAGAAAAAATAGAAAAAGAAAAAGAAAAGATAAAAAAAAAGGAAGAGAGAGAAAAAAAAGAAAAAGAGAGGGAGAGATATGAAAATAAAGAGACCCAAAAGTATTTAAAATTAAAAAGAGAGGTTGAAATGCAACAATTAAAACCAAAATTAAGACAAATTGGCGGAAAACAGACCAAGAAACGTGCCACAAAAAAAAGGAAATATACCAAAAGGAAATATACCAAAAGGAAATATACCAAAAGGAAATATACCAAAAGGAAATATACCAAAAGGAAATAGAACAAGAATAAATTATATGTTTAATGGTGTTATAGAAATATTGTTAGATGTAACTATGTTAGGAGGGGATGGGCGTTTTTGTTGAGGATTACTTTCAATAATATTTAATAATTCACCTTGTAAATTTTTATGAGAGTTATCGTAATTTATATATTTTTTAATGTTAGATTCATCTATTTCATTAATTGAGCCAATAGAAGGCGAGCTGATTCTATCATCTATCATTTCATTATTATCTATCATTTCATTATTATCTATCATTTCATTATTATCTATCATTTCATTATTATTTAGACTATTTCCTGTTTTTGAACAAACATCATTATTTATTTGCATAGTATTAAATATATTAGTATTAGGAGTTGTTAAGGAATAGCCTTGCTTTAAATTAATATCTTCATTTACAATACCTAACATCATTTTAGTCTTTAATAATAATCGGCTTATATATTTATTGTGATGTTTGTAAAAAACAATTAAATACCGGCAAAACATATTTATTTTTTCACTTAATAAGGTATTTGAATAATGTTGATAATTAATTAAATTTTCTATATTTATTCCAATTGCAGAATGTGATGAATTCGTTTCTAATGCCTTTTGTTTAGATGTATAATGCTCATGTAATAATTGTAATATTTTTACAATTAATTGTTGAATTTCTAAAATTAAAGAAAACTCATATTTTTTTAAAGGTTCAATATCGTTGTATTTTGGAAATGTTTTTTTATGCTGGATGTGTTCTAAAATACTATCATCTTTAATTTCTGTATTTATATAATCCTGTAATATTTTGTATAATTTATAATATTCACAATACATACGGTTATTTATACTATTAAAAATTTGTTTAATGTTTTCATATTCAATCTCAATTAATCTATTTTGAAAATGAAATGAATCAAGTCCGAACGTATAATCTATATTTTGGTGCGTTTTAATTAATTTTATATATATTTTTGATAATGCATTCATCTTATTTTCAATCTCAATAAATATTTGGTTTAAATCCAAACGCAATGTTTTTATACAATCAAAATTGTTATTAATTGTTTTAATTTCCTGATTAAAATCAAAAGAAGACATTTTATATATATATATTATTATTATTATTATTATTATTATTATTATTATTATATATACATAATGAACACTACTTCTTCTATATCTATATCTCCTGAATCAAACACAGCAAATAACAATGACAGTATTAATAATGTGTTAACCGACAGTAAAGGGCAAATACAACAATATATTGAATGGACGCCTGAACACGAAACAATTTTAGTCGATTGGGCGGATAAAGCTTTATGTTACAAATGGATGCATCAAAGAGCCCATCTTCAATATTCAAAAAAAAATACTTGGTTTACCATACCTGTTATTATTATGAGCACTTTTACCGGAACTGCGAATTTTGCTCAAGATAGAATTCCTGAGGAATATATTAATATTGCAACAATGATTATTGGTACAATTAATTTAATTGCTGGTATATTAACAACAATACAGCAATATTTAAAAATAAGCGAATTAAATGAATCTCATCGCGTAAGTTCTATTGCTTGGGGGAAATTTTATCGTAATATTAAGGTAGAAATATCAAAATCACCTGATGAACGAACATCTGTTTTTTCATTATTAAAACATTCAAAAGATGAATTTGACCGATTAATTGAAAGCAGTCCTTCATTATCGCCTTATATTATTAATTTATTTATTACTACCTTTTCTGGTGGGACACCAGAATATGATGAAAATGGTTTAGAAATAAAATTAAATACTAAACAGAAATTATTTAATGATCTAAAGAAACCCGATATTTGCGGCGAGATGCAAACAACTGCATTTTATTTGTATAAACGCAAAGAACCCGTCCCTTCAACGAAAAAAATAGGTAAACCCTTAATAACAACTATCGCCCAAAAAGTAATTGAAAATAAAAATAAAAAAGATGAAGTTAAAGAATTTATTAAATTATTTGAAAGTCAAAAAAAACGATTGCCTATAAAGAACGAAATTATAAGTAATATGGAACATGCGGTTCCTATTGAAATAATTGAATCAGTTTATAATGAAATGAATCTAAAAAATAATGTAGTATTATCAATTTCAAATGAAACTGATAGTAGTGATATGATGGTATAGTTTTTTATTTGTCAATTCAATGCTGGATATATTAAAATATATTAAAATATATTAAAATATATATTTTAATACCTTAAATCATTCTATTTTTTATAAGATTATAGTAATATAAATTAACTAAAAATCCGATTATTATATTTATTAAAAAAATAATGTATATATGATATAAAGGTTTAATTAAATTATTATAATATTTATAATTTATGATGATGTATGCTTTTTAAATATACAACCAGTTGGTTGAATGCCTCCTTCAATTTCATTAATACACGCTGGATTTTGATTATCGCGATTAGAAATCCAAACTTTTATAATGCAAAAATTTTTTTTAGGAGAGATTGTTATACCTGTTATATTAGGTCTTAACTTTTTATCTTCAGTTAATACTTCTCCAATTAAACTATATGATAATTTTTTCCAAACTTTGGAAACACATTTATTACTAACTTTATAAGAAAAACAACCTCCATTAACATTTTTAGGATCCTCCCACATAGGAAGAATAGTATTTCTCATTAAAAATAACATGCAATTATTTATCATTTTTTCTGGTAAAGTTTCTAAAATAGTAATACTTGATTCTAAACTATCCAATGTTGCTATTTTTTTATAACTATTCGCATCCCAATTAACATCATGCGGTAAATGTGCCCATAATGTCCAATTATCATATAATTTATGCATTGGTGTTGTATTTCCTGAAGATTTTTGGGTTTCAATCAATTCTGCTGATGATTGAAGTTCCATTATAGATTTAATATCTATTATATATTATATATAATGAATTATTTATATTATTTAATAATTTATATTTAATTGTTTTCACCATTTTCACCATTTTCACCATTTTCACCATTTTCACCTTCAAATATATCATTCTTGCAAATTTCATAGCTTGATTCATTTAAAATAATATATTCAGTGCTTTTTACTGTAATCGTATCCATGTTATTATTAATAAAACTAATATAATAATCTAAATCATCAATTTGGTCAATAATTTTAATTTTTTCTTTTAATACATCATCTGTATCACTATCATTAACTATGTCATACATACTAAATAAATACCATTTCGCAAAATTATTCCAAAATAAAATATTATTTTTAAAATAAATATCCGGGGTATCCTTAAATACAATCGGAAAATTTATATTCTTTATATGTAATTGTGGTGCTAAAAATTTAATATTGCTTTGTTTCATATTTTTAAAGTAATCTTCTGATATAATTGGAATATTAGTAAAAATACAACATTTTTTCATATTACCATCATGATGTTCTAAACTAAATTCATATGAAATAATATCATAATCAATTAAAACATCTTTAATAAAATTAATAGTATTAGTTTTAATATTATGCACATTCAGACCATTTTCAATAAAGGTAATGCTATATTTTTTTTCATTATTAAGCTTTGCGAGGGAAAAGCCTAAAATAACCTTTGTTTTATTATAAAATTTATTACATAATATATAGAATAACGCTAAATACCATGCTATTTTAATATTTAAATTATTAATTTGGTCCGGATATATAAATTTTGCATGTTTATAGGTAATATAAAAAGAATATATTAATGATATACATGTTGTTAATAATAAATAACAATCCATATTTACGTTATGCACTTATACGCCGTACTGGTTAATATGTATATATTTAATTTTTTAAATCATTTTATTTATTATATAAAAATAGGTAAGATGATTTATCTTATTGCGTATATGAGAATCAAGTATATGAGAATCAAGTATATGAGAATCAAGTATATGAGAATCAAGTATATGAGAATCAAGCATAATAGTCTACATTAAAATTTGGTTTATCTTTTGAATTTTTGGTTTCATATAACATATAAAGTGATAAAGTGGATATGATAGTCATTGTAATAAAAGGAACTAAAACAATAAACCAAGATATTACAGTTAATCCTCTTTTACATAACAAATTTAATAAGAACGAATAACCTATCATCATAATAAATTTTATAAACGCAATATTATATAAACCTTTAAATATATCAATAATAATATGTGTTAAAGAAAATATTATATTTAAAATAGTTGGTGAGCAAAATGTTTGAAGTATCATATTATTATTATTATGCTTAACTTTATTCTTTATTATATAAATTTAATAATATTATATTTTATTTATAAGGGGTTTTTAAAATAGTATGAATATTAATACCAATTGCAAATCCTATACCATTAATCACTACATCTGTTATTTTATTTAACCATAGTTCTTTTGCAATCCCAAACGGCAATACCAATTCTAAAAGTTCCCATAATATTGATAATATAATAAATAACTTCCAACTCTTAAAAACAAATACACCTAAAATAAACCATACAATTAGATGACCAAGTGACCATATATTTATTATATCATTTTTCATTCAGTATTATATTTAATTTATATAATAATTTTTCTAAATAAAATATTTATTTTTGATATATTTATTTTTGGAAATATGGTTTTCCATTTTTAAAATATCCAATTTCATCACCAATATCTTCATTTGCGTCTATCTTATAAATAGTTCCATCTTTTTCATTATTTGTATAAAATTTTCCTTTATTTTTTAATTCAATCATAAATACTTCTTCCTCTTCTTCCTCTTCTTCAACTTCTTCAACTTCTTCAACTTCTTCATCTTCTTCTTCCTCATTTGAATATGTATTAATATTAGCACTACGTTCATGTAATGGTTTATTATTTACCTCTACTTCTTCTTCTTCTTCCTCCTCTTCCTCTACTTCTTCTACTTCCTCCTCTTCCTCCTCTTCCTCCTCTTCCTCTACTTCTTCTACTTCTTCTACTTCCTCCTCTTCCTCCTCTTCCTCTACTTCCTCTACTTCTTCTACTTCCTCCTCTTGCTCTTCTTCTTCCTCTACTTCTTCTACTTCTTCCTCTTCCTCTACTTCTTCTACTTCTTCTACTTCTTCTACTTCTTCTACTTCTTCCTCTTGCTCTTCTTCTTCCTCTTCCTCCTCTTGCTCCTCTTGATCTTCTTCTTCCTCTTCCTCCTCTTGCTCTTCTTCTTCCTCCTCTTCCTCTTCTTCCTCATCTTCCTCATCTTGCTCTTCTTCCTCCTCTTCCTCTTCCTCCTCTTCTTCCTCTTCCTCCTCTTGCTCTTCTTCCTCTACTTCTTCTTCCTCCTCACTTGAATCATTATTTTGATTCATTTGTATATTTGTAGTCTCATCTGTATAGTCAATCTCATTTTTGTTATAGATTTGTTTTATTTTATAGGTAACCTCATTTTGAGATACAACTACATGCGATATATCATCTATATTAGAATCCGAAATATGTAATTTAATACCTTCATTATAAACATTATTTTCTTGTTCGTTATTTAATTGATTTAATTTATTTTTTAATTCATTATTTTCATCTAAAATATTTTTAAATTCGGGCATTTCTTTCAATAATGTTGAAATAATATCATATTTTTTATTCGCTTCATTAATGTGTCCAATTAATGGTAATAAATTATTATAAATAGAAGATTTAATATCAGCAGTTATAGTAGTAACATAATCATCAATAATAGTGGTTGGAATGTTATTGTCTACAGTTGAATTATTATTATTATTATTATTATTATTATTATTCATTCTAATTTATATAATTCCGTATTGGTATGTACAACAATCAATATTTCAGGTTATATATAATTGTATGTTCCATTTAATATAGTTTAAAAAATACTTTATTGTATATTATAATTTAATAAAACAAAAAATTGAATTATAAAAAATAGTATATTATAATTCAAAACCTCAACAACAGAAAATGTATACGAAAGCACAATTAATCAAAATGAACAATATTGGCCCTAATTGGATCAAGAATATCGGAGATGAGGGACCCTACAATATTTACCCCACATGGGATGCGAGCCTTTCCGCTGGTCGCCTTTATATCGCTTTACCCACTACACTACAAATCACAAAAAGCGTGAAAACCAAATATAATATCATGTAAAAAAATATAATATCATGTAAAAAAATATAATTTATAAATTATATTTTTATATTGGCATTTTTATGTGGTCATTTTCATGTTGTCATTTTCATGTTGAAATTTTCATAAATAATATCTGATTTTGTTTGTTTTCTTGATTTTTTTAAATTAAATTTATTTGAATAAATAACAGATTTTGAACTATAAGATAATTCATCATTATCTTCGTGAATTTCGGGCAATACATGTGTTAAGGGTTTTTCAATTATAATTAATAATCTTTCATTTTTTAAAAGTAGTCTATATTCTTGAATTGTTAAATTGCCATAATATTTATTTAATGTGTAATAAGGATCAGGGGCTGGTTTGATATTTTTTTTATAATTATATATTTGACAATAAATATAATTTAAAAGATGATATCGTTCAAATCTTGTTGATGTATCAATCGATTCTTTAAATAAATATGACGTTGCACATTCGGGGCTACAGAAACAACCATAACAATAGTATTTTCCATTTAATTCATATTTTGGAATATAAATTGGAGGATTATCAAAATTATGAGTGCACCAAAAACAATCAGATTTTTTGTCAATCAACGTATTATTGTGTAAATTAATAATTAAGCTATTAATCTTTTCCCATAAAATTTTGGAGTTTTCTTTATCGGTTGATGGGTTCATATGAACGTTCGTATTAACATTCGTAATAATTGCATTATCATTCGCATTCGCATTCGCATTATCATTCGCATTCGCATTCGCATTAGCATTAGCATTCGCATTCACATTAGCATTAGCATTAGCATTAGCATTCGCATTCGCATTCGCATTCGCATTCGCATTCGCATTAGCATTAGCATTAGCATTAGCATTAGCAATTGAACACTCATTAGCAATTGAATTATCAATCGTATTGGTGCTGCCATTAAAAAATATATGATTATTATTATTAATTTCGGAACTATGATTATTATTATTTACTGTTTCGTAAATTGAATATTTGTCGTCATTTTGGTAATTTTCTATAGTATGGATTGTCGGTTGGTATGAAATTGCATTATTTAATATCGAACTATTATTAGATTTTTTTAAATCACTTTCATTGCATTTTAAATGTAAAATAATATTATGTGAATTTATCGGTTTATTAATAACCGGTTGTTGATCAATAATAATTTTACCACCTTTTGGTTTACGGCCTCTTTTTTTATATATTTTTGGTTCTACTGTAATATTTGCATCGTCTTCTTCTTTTGTTGGTGACTCTACTATAGTAGATGCATCGGTAGATGTAGATGTAGATGTATCTTTCTCTTTCTCTTCATTTAGTTTTTTCTCTTCATTTAGTTTTTTCTCTTCCATACAACTTTTCTTTGTTCGTCTTTTTCTTTTTATAATTGGTGGTGGCGATGATGGTTGTATTTCATCAGTGGTTGATGCTATTGTTGTGGGTGCTAATGTTGTTGATTGTGCTGGAGATTCGGCAATTAACATATTTTTATTCATGTTTGTTATTATATTAATTATCTTTTTAAAATTTAAATGGTTTTAAAAATAGATTTAACATAATTTGTTTTACACTTTATCCCTTTACCCCTTTATCCCTTTATCCCTTTATTACTCCCACTAAAACTAAAAGTAAATAATTAACCTAATTAAATTTATCAAGTTTAATATAACATCCTCTACAAACTGGAATATAACAATCCGATCCAATTATTTTTTGCGCAGTTTCATCTGTTTTTCTATAAGTAAAAATTGCTTTTTTATTTTTACAATTACTACAATAAGAGTATAATTTTATATGGTTATCGCAAAATGGTATTAATGTTTCCAGCCAATCTCCAAAACGATTTCTTTGAAAATCACCATCTAATCCACAAACGTAAACATGTTTATTATATTTATCCACTGCTGTTTTAATCCATTCAAAGGATTCTTTTGTAAAAAACTGTATTTCGTTTATAAGAATAACTTGATATTTATTAAACTCACTAAAAGTAATTTGTTTATTTAAATCATCCATATTATTTTGTTTATTAGTCTCTTCATCATTATTAGTTAAATTTATTATACTACTTAACGAGTCAACCATAATACAAGGTATCATCGTTCGATCATGTGTTGATAATTTTGTAGTTGAATAACGCATACTATCATCCGCATGATTAATTACCAGCACATCCATTCCACAAATTGTAAATTGTTTATGTAAATTTAATAATTTAGATGTTTTACCTGAAAACATCGGTCCAGAAATTAATTCTAAATACCCCGAATCATTATTGTTTTTATCATTCATTTTTATTATTTCCATTTATGTTAAAGTATAATTTATACTATTAATATATAATTTATATTCAATTTTTACTTTATTAATTAATTTTAAATATATTTTTATATTTAAATTTAAAACGAAATATACATTTTGTATTATTGCCATCAATGAATAAATTATATAATTTAAACTCACCATGGATTGAAAAATATCGTCCAACTCATTTTAATGATATAATAATGGATCCTATAAATAAAAAAATAATTGAAGCAATGTTAAACAAAGACTATTTTCCCAATATACTTTTATATGGCCCACCGGGAACAGGAAAAACAACAACAATTATTAATTTAATACATAATTTTCAAAAAAAACATAATCAATTAAATAAAGGATTAATTATTCATTTAAATGCATCCGATGAACGTGGAATTGATATTATACGTAACCAAATTAATCAATTTGTAAATTCCAACTCATTATTTATTAATGGAATTAAATTTGTTATATTGGATGAAATTGATTATATGACAAAAACCGCCCAATACGCACTTCGTTATTTATTACAATCATTTAATAAAAATGTTCGTTTTTGTTTAATATGTAATTATATAAGTCGGATTGATGAATCATTACAAAATGAAGTCATGCGTATTCGTTTTAATAATTTACCACAAAACGAAATCATACAATTTCTGAATGTAATCAATGAAAAAGAAAAAATCAATTTAACAATGAAAAATTTGGAATCAATACAAGAATTTTATAATTCTGATGTAAGAAGTATGTTAAATTACATACAATCAAATCAATATAATATATCAAATAATAATAATATTATATGCGATAAGACATGGGAGACGTTTACTGCTATAATTATTAATTCAAATAATTCAAATAATTCAAATAACATAATTAAATTTATGGAAAAATTAGAATTGGAATTTAATAATGAAATTAAAATGATTTTAAAAAAATATTTTAACTACGTTATACGTAAACAACCAAAATATATTTCAAAAAAATTGTTTTCATTAATCGAATTTATATTACATGACCCAGATATTAATCCAACTTATATTAAAAAAATTGTAGGATTAACAATTCATGATATTTTTGTTACACCTTTGGACATTTAAAATGCCGACTTGTCGACGTGTTAAATGTCACAAAGGTAACGGTACCCTGGACATTGTAAATATCCAAAGATGTAATAAATAATATGTTTAATAAATAGTAAAATTGAAATATATTATTTTATATTGTTTTATTTATTAAATAGTAATAGTTACTTAAAGAAATATATAGTATTTTGTGTAAAATGAATAATACCAATCATCATCATCGTGATACTGCTGTGTCAAATGAATGGGATGATTTTTGTGATAATGATGATAATGGGGTTAATAATGAATGGGAAAATTTTTGTGATAATAACGAAGATGTATTTCAAAAAGATAATAAAAAAAAGCAAGAAAGACAGTCACAATATAATAATGATGTGAATGATAACAGTATTAGGAGTGATGATGACGGTGATGTATTATCTAAGAACACTGCTCCTCCATGTTCTGACTTATATATTTCAACTACCACAATTATTTCATATTTAAATACAAAGATTGATATATTTAAAGTATTTTGGGAATTGCCAGTTATACCCTATTCGACTCCACAAGAAGGAATTGTTAAAAAAAATATGAAATTTATTTCAAAATCTAAAGAGGAATTAAATGAATTATTGAAAAAAAAAGAATTATATGATTATACTGAAGATACGATATTAAAAAAAAATAATAATTGTGACGATGGAACAAAAAATTCAAATTATAAAGATACCAGAAAAATTAGTATTGGTATATGCAAAAAAGATATTACAAGCTATCGTTGTAAAAAAAAGAGTGCATTTATGAACTGTTTTGTTTTAATTATACGCATTAAACCGAATGATGCGGATAATTATAAAGAAATACATGTAAAAGTATTTAATACTGGAAAATTAGAAATTCCGGGCATTAAATCTTCAAAAAGTCTCATTCAAATATTAACTCTTTTAGTATCATTTTTAAAACCCTACGTTTCCGACGATTTAGATTTTATTGAAGAAAAAAATGAAACAGTTCTTATTAATTCAAACTTTAATTGTGGCTATTTTATGAATAGGGATAAAATGTATGAAAAACTTAAATATAAATATAATATTAATAGTGTATATGATCCATGTTCTTATCCTGGTATTCAAAGCGAGGTCTATTATAATAAGGAATTAAAAATGCAGGATTATATTAAGGACAATAAGAATAATAAGGATAATAAGGACGATAAGAAATTAGCTTATCATAAAATATCATTTATGATATTTCGTACAGGCAGTGTATTAATTGTTGGTAAGTGTTGTGAACAAATATTATATGATTTATATAAATTTATATGCAATATTTTAAAAAATGAATATTTGGAGGTAAAGAGTGGAAATTTAGTTGTTCAAGGTAAAAAAAAAGAAATAAATATTAAACCTCGTAAAATAACTATAAATATTTAATCTATCATCCTATTTATAATCTATAATCCTATCTATAATCTAATCCTATTTATATTTTTTATTTAATTGATTTGGGCATTTTCATAATCAGGAACACTTCCCATTGAGATTAATGCAGGCATTTCATCATCCGTATCATCGTTATGCTCCGAATCTTCTTCTTTATGCTCCGAATCTTCTTTATGCTGCTGCTGCATCATCATTTTAGATAATAACAACGACTGAATAGAATATTGTTTCGTTATTCGCCAACGAATAGAATTCATTGCTTTAATCACCGAAAAATAAGTAGGACCCCAAAAAAGAATACGTTTATTTACAATATCATGCCAAATAAAATCTACACCACATTTATTTGTTGTCATTTTAAAATAATATCCGTCATACCCAATTACTTTTTTTGTTATTTCTTCAGAATGTGGAGCTGAAATATAACTAAAATAAGTTGAAATTTTATGTATATGACGAAATTGTAATGATTGAAACAACCATTGTAAAAATTGATTCCACTCACAAGACCTATTTTCATTATCAGTTAATTGATTTCCAAATAGAATTGATTTAATATGATACATTGCTTCGTCTGAACGCACATTTTTAATATCATAATGTATATAAGGCACATTAAATTTTTGCACAGTTTGGTTCGTTTTATTTGAATTATTCATAGTGATTCGGTTAATAAGTAAATATAATTAATAATATTGTATTCGCGGTATAATAGATTTATATTTTATTTATTGATTAAATATATTATATCTTAATCAATTTTTTATTTTTATATACTTTTATACTTTTATACTTTTATACTTTTATACTTTTATACTTTTATACTTTTATACTTTTATACTTTTATACTTTTATACTTTTATACTTTTATACTTTTATACTTTTATACTTTTATACTTTTATACTTTTATACTTTTATACTTTTATACTTTTATACAATAAGAAGACACTATTTTAAATATCAAAAAGTAAAATTTTACTTAAATATTCATCGTTTTTAATTTCTGAAATATAATTCCATAATTTTTCACGTTGATTCACCCTATAAATATTATTATATTCATTTTCAAATAAAACAATCAACTGCGCCATTTCATTTTTACGTAATTTATGTATATTTATTTTATAGTAATTCATAATATGTGTTAATTGTTTAACAGTATAATTGGTCATATAGTAATCAAATGAATTATTTAGATTAATACCACATTCGTTATACAATGTAGTAATTTTTTCTTCATTATTTATTGTTGAACAAGAAGAAGAAGAAGAAGAACAAGAACAAGAAGAGTCGTTGTCATTATTGTCATTATTGTCATTATTGTCATTATTGTCATTATTGTCATTAACATAATAAAAAATATTTTCGGATGAGGAGGTCTCTCCCAATGATGATGATGATGATAGTTGTTTATTTGGTATATTATTATTCATTAATTAATTAGGATTAATATAGTTAAGTAAATAGCGTAAGCAAGATTATTATAATTATATAAGAATGATTATTTTATATGATTATAAGTATAACTATTAATAGATTAAAGATTATTATTAATATTATTAATATATTAATATTTAATTGGGTTTTTGTAATATATAAATTGATTGATTTTCATATTGACAATTTAACATACTGATTTCGGCACTAAAAATAAATCCTGAATCTTTGGCCATTCCTAATATTGTATTTTGGGTTTCCATATAAAATTTATGTTCATTTTTACGGACACGGCCATCATTATTAAATTTAAATGTTTCATTTAGAATGGCTAAATCATCTTCAAACTTAAAATCAAAATTAGATTTATATTCAAAATTATTAAATACAACTACACTTGATGTTATTCTCTCTTTAGAATAATTTTGAGGTGATACGATATTAAAAGGGGATCCTGCTGGAATGACTGGGTCAAATTTATTACGATTCACTAAATGAAGTGCTAAAAACCCGCCAGGCTCTAACCAATTCATACAATTGTCAAAAAATTGTTTTTTATTCTTCATATAATAAATTGTAAAATACAAACAAGTAATATGAGAGAATGTATTCGGCTGAAATATAAGCATTGATGAAACGTCACCTTGGATATAGTTCATATCCGGATAATTTTCTTTTGCCTTGGCCACCATCGATTGCGAGATATCTACACCCATGCATTTATACCCATTGTCGTTCATATTTTTAACATGGTGTCCTGTTCCTGACCCTACATCTAAAATATTACTTGACGAGGATGGTGATGTATTACTAATTATTTCCATAATTTCAAAATTATCTTTATTTTTATTAAATACTAAATCGTCATATATTTGCACATAAAAATCATCATATATATCCGGACCGTATTTCACCATAAATTTTTTACCATCTTTATAGTCTTCATTATTGGGTTCAAAACCTTCGTATATTTTTAGGTTACTTGCGGGGCTATAAATTGAAATAATTATATTTGAAACAATTATTATTGTTAATATGTAAAATAATTTTTCAACAAATGGGGTTTTACAAAAAGAATTATATATT
>Ga0209308_10001020_pt1 | contig 27141 bp, 17 predicted proteins | sample COGITO_mtgs_1204_3_FD_184806 | JGI IMG/M metagenome (GOLD analysis project Ga0209308, IMG submission 184806) | Pelagic marine microbial communities from North Sea - COGITO_mtgs_120405 (SPAdes) (version 2) | ecosystem: Environmental > Aquatic > Marine > Epipelagic ...
TCCTCGACGACTTTTTCCCCGCTCCCGTTCTGCTACGACTCGACGAACGCGCCGCGCGAGTGGATGTACCAGCAGCAGCCATCGTGCGTTGTTGTTGTGGTAGTGGTGGTGGTGGTGGTGGTGGTGAGAAGTGACGACTTCGATTGATTGACTCTTCTTTAATTTTTAATCAGTCACACAAAAGGAAAAGTGACAAACTAAAAAGAGAAAAAAGATCAAAAATTTGGAAAACAAACAAACACCACAAGAAAATAACAAACGAGAGAGAGTGAGAGAGATACAGAAAGAACACTTCGTGCGCGCGCACTCCTCATTTGGAACTTGCACACGTACCACTTTAAATCGATACCACTACGTATCGTGCATCGCGCGATAATCATACTCAGTAGTGGTGGTGGTACGAGAAGCAGCAGTCATCGAGCGCGCGCAGGAGAAGAAGCATTGCTTCCGTCATCCATAGAGAGACTTGTGGAGGAGAGTAAAAACAAAGATGGACACGGATGAAAAGGTCTCGGCGCAACCTGGGTCGCTTCCACCAATGTCCGCCGCTGCTGGAGGAGGCGCGTTCGCCACAATCAACGTCTCGCCGTTCTTATGGTAGGTTTTCTTACGTCTTATTCTTATTCTTCTCGTTCTCGTCGCACTCGTCTTGCGTGTGACTTTTCATCTTCATCGTGGGGGTGCCTTTTCTCCTTCTTTTCCCTCCTCCTAATTCTCTCTTTCAACAAAAACTGCGCGCGCGCTCGATACTAATGAATGAATATTTCTCTTCTCATCAATATCATCATCAATAATAAAATCAACAGGAAAACGTGGAACTTGGTGTCGAACCCTGCAAACGACGACGTCATCTCGTGGACGGCGAACGGAAGAACGTTTACGGTGTGGAAACCAGATTTGTTAGAGGAGAAATATTTGCCGGAAACGTTCAAGCACTCAAATTTTGCAAGTTTTGTTCGACAGCTGAACAACTATGGTTTTCGCAAGTGTCACTCGGATAGATTCGAATTTGGCGTCACTGGGTTTGAGAAGAATAAGCCGGAGCTGTTGACGACGCTAAAAAGAAACGAAGCGCCGCGAATGAAATCGAAAACAGAGTTCGCGAAAGATACAAAAAAGAAAGAATCGAAAACATCGATCATGAAAGCGACACCGACGACGTCGCCACGACAAGGACGAGCGCTACCAGATTCGAATGAAGCTGGAGGAGAAGAACGAACAACGACAACGACCGGAAGAAGAGGTAGTGGAAGAGAGAAGGGCGCCCCAAGTGGTGGTCACACGGCTCTTGAACTCGGCGCGTTTGGAAATTTGACCGAGGAAGTCGATCAGCTTAAACGCGATCGAATGGTTTTGTTGAAAGAAGTCATGCGTTTGCGATTAGAACAAGACGACACGGCAACGCAGATGCGCATGATGGAGCAAAGAGTACAACAAAATGAACAATTTAGCGCGCAAATGCGTTCGCTTCTGGAAACGCTTCAGCAGAATCCAAAGCTCGCTATGGAGTTTGGAGAGCAATTGAACAACGTTTCGAGATTTGCTCCGCGAAAACGTCGACAATCCATTCCGTTGTTAGGAGGAGGTGAGAGGAACGAGGGAAACACGATTAATGGCAACTATAACAATAATAATGGAAACAGCGACCATGAATCGCAAATGCTCCTCGAAACGAGCACGAATCACGCGAATCACTTGCGTTTGCAAGAAATTATAGACGAACAAGAGAGAGAACCGAGTCCCAAGATGTTCCCGAACGGCAACTTCGCGCTCGTCCCGACACCGGACAAGGACACTGGTTTGGCGCAGTTTACGTGGCAAGAGATCATGGAAGCAAATACTCCATCGGATACGTCCACTGAGAGCTTGCGACAAATGGTTGAAGGCATGTCGAAAGAGGAGGAAGTTGGTAAAGACCAACAGGCGTTCCTTTCGAGCATCTTGGAGAGAACAAATAGTGGTCTCTCGAGCGACAGAATTGCTCAAGAATTGGGCGCAGTGAACGATTGTACGTTACCGTCGGCGCGCAGTCTCGAGAATCAGTTGAGTCTGTCCTTTTTAGATTCAGAGGAAATGACAAACTTGGTGAACGACATGAAGTTGTCCCAAAAGAAAGGCGGAGAGAAAAAGTAAACAAAAAGAGTTAGCGCGAGCGCCGTAATTGTGCTCGATAGCGACACCAATATAAACAAAGTAGCATTGTTGTATTACACGTCAACAAAAAAAGCAAAGTATAACACATGCATTGTACGGTACCGAACGCCGCGGTAAGGCGTCCCAGACTTAACCGCATTCAAAAAGAAAAAATCCTTCTCCACCATTTATTTGGCGACATCGATGTTCGTAAACTCTTTCCAGACGTCTAAAGATACGCGTTTGGTCATGGACTTGATTTGCGAGTTTGGTCCGAGCTCGTACAACTTCGTTTTGCCCTCGCTTACTAAGTTCTTCAACGTCGCTTCCCACAAAACCGGCGAGACGAGTTGTTTCGTGAGCATGCGAACGATGGATTCCTTGTTCATTTCCGATAACGCGAGACGAGTGCCCAGAACGTTCATGAAAATGGGAATCTCTGGTTTCGAAATCTCAATCGTCTCCAGGACGTTTTTGAGATTTTCGGCGGCGGAGTCCATGCGCGAGGTATGAAACGCACCCGAAACGGCCAGATACGCAACTTTCAACGCACCCTCGTCTTGCGCCTTCTTTTCTACTCTCGCGAGCGCGGATTTGTCGCCAGAGACGACTCTTCCTTGCGGGAAGAGGTAGTTTGCGATTTCGAGGACTTCGTCTTTCTTTCCTTCGCTCTTGACGTTTTTGACAATCTCCTCCAACTGCTCGTCTTTCAAGCCGACAACGGTAAGCATGCCGTGATCACCCACTTTCGCGGCGGCGGCCATAGACTCGGCGCGAACTTTGACGACTTTTAAACCGTCTTCGAAAGAAATCGCTTTCGCGAAGACCAAAGCGCAATACTCGCCCAAGGATAAACCGGCGACGGCGCTCACTTTCGACTCATCGAACGAAGGATCGTCGAGTTTTAACTTTTCCACCGCGGCGAGTCCCGAGAGATACAACGCCGGCTGCGCGTACACGGTTTCGTCGAGCTTTTCTTTCGGCCCGTTGATGCAAACGTCCAAGATGTCGTATCCGAGAATTTCTTTCGCTTTTTCGCACATCTCCTTCACCTTCGGGATGTCTTGGCAACTTTTCAACATGCCAACGCTTTGCGAGCCTTGACCGGGGAAAAGAAACGCAATCGGAGAGTTGTTCATCGTCGATGGATCGATGACGGAATCGTCCGTCTTCCCGTCTTTTATCGTGATGTTTTTGAGTTCGCCTTTCGCCTCGGCGATTTCGAGCTCGATTTGCGCCTCCAGCTCTTGACGCTTCTTGCGACGTTGCTCTTTGAACAGGCGCTTTTCCTCCAACGCTTTTTGACGTCTGCGGCTTTCGGGATAGTCCGGTTTGTAGTCGTGCGCCCAAGTTTGCACGACGTCCAAGCCGTAATCGTAAAGCGTCCACCAGCAGCCAAGATCCGGATGGCATCTTGGCTTTTTCGGGACGTCGGCGTACTTGTCGATGAGAAACTGCAAACGATCTCTCACGTCGTCGTCTTGAATCGCGACTTGAAGCGGAGTTTTCAAACCAGGGTCCAAATACGGGTCGTAGTCGTTGGTGGTGATCGTAGGATCGGCGCCTTCCGAGAGTAAATACTCAAAAAGTTCGAGGTACCCGTCGTATTGCGCGAGATACGCCGCTCGATGTAACGGAGTGTACCCCTTACCGTCCCTTTGATTGACGCATGACGGAACGTTTCTCACGATGTGGTGCACCATGTCGAGCTGTTTGTACGTCGTGGCGAAGTGAATTGGTCCTCCCGCACCGTTATCTTGGGTCCAAAAATACGGATCGGTCTCCATAATCAATTCGGCTTGTTCGGGATCTCCGAGACGGAAACACGAATAAAACGCAAAGGGTTGAAACTTTGGCTGTGGAGGATACCTCCCGGCTCCTGTTGTGTTGTTGATGATGATTTGTTCGCAAGAAGAAGAATATAAATGTCAGTGGACAATGCGTTTAAGTCCTTAATGAGGTTTCAGAATGCGTGCGCGCATTATCCGCGCGTATAAACCATGGCGTCCTCGAGGTGTGTTTTTTTTTCTTCGTAACGCTTCTTCTTCAAATCAAATCAAAACAAATCAAAATGTGATTTGTTCGATCATGCGGGGAGGGAGGACAATAAAAAAAGAGGTTTAAAGAAAGGAGTCGGTTATGACATAAAATGATCGGTCTCCTCTTTCGCGCGCGTACCAGTCATGTCGCGCGGCATCTTGTTGCTTTCGGTCGCGTTTAAATGTCAGTAAAAAGAAAGTTAGTGGACGTGTTTTTTTTCCTCTCTGGTTTTTTTTGTGGGAAAGAGTTTTTTGTTTTGCTTTTTGTTTGTTGTTGTGAAAAAAATTCTCCTCGCTTTTGTTTCCTCGACAAGTCGAAATTTCTTCCTCAAAAAGCTCGTACACTCTTTTCACTCGACCAGACGTAAACGACGAGACAATCAAGAATGTTTTTTTCTTCCTCGCTCGCTTTACGGCGCGTGGCTTCGCGAAATGCGAAAGCGTGGATGAGTGCTACGCATACTACCAACGATGAAACCACGATGGTGATCTCCATGAGAAGACTTTTCGCGGCTTCGTTGGAGAGAAGATGCGCGAGCACGTCGACGACGACACACAAATCTTTCACGTCTCCTCCTCCTTCCTTTTTCCTTCGTCGTCGTCACCATTCTCACAAACAACAACATGATCAGTATCTTCGCAGAATGATGTATTCAACGACTAGTGGTAGTGGTAGTAACAATAACAACAGTCCAGTCGGTTGGAAGTCGTTGCTCTTGCTCGTCTTGACGGGTTCGGGAGTTTTGTTTTTCTTTGAAAACGAAAAGAAACGACGGATGAAATCCATCGCAGAAAACCAAAAAGGCGTCGGGAAAGCGGCGGTGGGTGGGCCGTTTGAACTCATCAACGCGGCGACGAACAAAAAGTTCACGGATAAAGATTTACTCGGAAACTTTTGTTTGATTTACTTTGGGTTCACGACGTGTCCAGACATATGTCCAGACGAGCTGGAAAAAATGTCCGAGGTGATTGATATCGTCGAGAAGGAAACGGAGAAAAAAGATAACAGTAGTAATACCCCGTCGTCTGCAAATAAAATACCACCGCTCGTGCCGGTGTTCATTTCCATAGATCCAGAGAGAGACACGACCAAGGTTGTCAAGGAATACGTGAAAGAGTTTCATCCGAAACTTATCGGTTTAACCGGATCGAAAGAGCAATGCGCGAAAGCGGCGAGAGCGTATCGCGTGTATTATCACAAGACGAACGAGTCATCCAAAGATTATCTCGTCGACCATTCGATCATCATGTATTTGATCGATAAAAGAGGTGATTTTGTCTCGTTCTACGGGAAGAATTACGAAGCGCGGCCGATGGCGATGAACATTCTTGAACACATCTCTTCTGTTTCCAACGACCAAAAGTAGAAAAAATACCGAGTATTGGTTTACACTTGTAGTAGTAGTTCGCGTAGTTTAAATAAAAGTAGTTGTAGAAGTAGTACTCGCGTTGATAGTAGAAAGAAGGAAAGTTTGTATACCATGCGTGTAATTGTTATGACTAGTGCACGTAGTGAATTTATATGGAAAAGAATAATAATATAAACGACGCGATAAATGCAGTTTTATCATTGTATATTATTTAGAGCGTAGCCATGACTTCGTTCGCCATTTTGATGGTGTACGCGATGTCTTCGTCCGAGTGTTGCATACCGGTGAAACCAGCCTCGTATTGAGACGGAGCCAAGTACACGCCTCTCTCTAACATACCTCTGTGCCATCTACCAAACTTGTCCAAGTCCGACTTGGTCGCGTCTTGGAAGCTCTTCACCGGTCCTTCGCAGAAGAAGAAGCCGAACATGCCTCTGATGTTGCCCCCGCAGACGGCGTGGCCGTTGTCCTTACCGGCTTTCAAGATGCCTTCAATCAAAGTCTTCGTCTTTCTGTCCATCTCTTCGTACGCACCCGGTTGAGATAAGATGTTCAAAGTTTCGATACCCGCAGTCATCGCCAACGGGTTACCAGACAAGGTACCCGCTTGGTACATCGGACCAGCAGGAGCGACGATTTCCATGATTTCTCTCTTACCGCCGTAGGCGCCAACTGGTAAACCGCCACCGATAACCTTACCCATCGTGGTCAAATCCGGAGTGACACCAAAGTACGCTTGCGCGCATCCTTTATCGACACGGAATCCAGTCATGACTTCGTCGAAGCACAACAACGCGCCGTTGGCGTCGCATTCGGTTCTCAAGCCTTCGAGAAAGCTCTTGTCCGGGACGATGAAGCCAGAGTTACCGACGACTGGCTCAAGAATGACGCCCGCAATTTCATCCTTGTTTTCCGCAAAGATCTTCTTGACGGACTCGATGTCGTTGTAAGACGCGCACAAAGTCGTGCCAGTAGCACCTTTCGGGACACCCGGGGAATCCGGTAAACCCAAAGTCATGACGCCGGAACCGGCTTGGACCAAAAACGGATCCGCGTGACCGTGGTAGCACCCCTCAAACTTGATAATCTTCTCGCGACCGGTGTGCGCACGCATGACTCTCAACACGGACAAGCACGCTTCGGTGCCAGAGTTGCAAAATCTAACCATTTCCACGGACGGAACTCTGTCGATGACCATCTTCGCCAAAGTGTTTTCTAACTCGCACGGCGCGCCGAAGGAGGTACCTTTTTCGAGTTGCTTGATCAACGCCGCGTTGACTTGGTCATTGGCGTGACCGCAAATGGCCGGACCCCATGAGCCGACGTAGTCGACGTACTTGTTCCCATCGACATCGAACGCATCTTTATTATTAGTATTATATGTATAATAAAAAGTGTTGTTGTTGTTGTTGTTGTCAGTATTTTTTTTAGAGAGGAAGGAGTTTTCTCGAAAGAATTTTAGAAAAAGGAACAAAAAAAAGAGAGATCTTTTCCTCTCGCAAAAAGCCGAAAGAGAGAAAAGAGTTTTATCCAATCGGGAGGCGACTTGCGCGGAAGAGGAAAAACGAAACAACGCACATGGTCCTTTAACTCTATCAAAAACGATCGGTTGACCGCCGACGGACTTGAACGCTCTGACGGGGGAGTTTACACCTCCCGGCAACAAGTCTTGCGCCTCCTTGAAGATCCTCTGTGAGTTGTCAGTCTTAAAAGCCGCCTTGGTGATGGTGACGATTTTCTTTTGTTGATGGCAACTCTTTCTCGATCGGACGGAGGAAGAAATCTTCTTCGTTTGAGTGCCAAACTGCGTGGAAACGTTGCTCGTGGAAACAGCAAACATGTTCTTTGTGTTCTTTTAGGAATAGTAGTAAATGAATTTAGAGTGAATGCGTAATAATAATTGGCTGTCGTCGTCGAATACGTTTTGTTTTCGAGCGTTTGCGTTTTCTATCTCTATCTACTTTTGGCGATTTGATGTTTGCATGCTTTTTTTGCATGTAGAAGAAAAGAGTCCAAATTAAAAACACTAAACAAAAACTGTTCATAATTTTACTCCTAAACCCTAAGAGTTGCTTATGGCCAAAAAGAATTATCCGAAGAAAATCTGAAGATCGAGGGTTCGATCCCCTCCTCAGTCAGTCAAATATTAATGGCTGTGTGGCCTAGTGGATACGGCGTCAGACTTCGACTCCATTTTTTTTGCTCGCGCGTGGTGTTGTTGTTGGTTTGTCGTTCGCTGGTTTAAAGTTTATTCTCGCTGCCAGATTATGGCTGCTGCTGATTTCTTTTTTCTTTCCGAGCGAACAAACTCCCTTTTTTCATCCAGATTTCAAATAAATTTCGCGAAAACCCCTCAAGTCCATCCGCCGTCCGTGTAGTGGTGGATACAAAATATAATACCCACACACATTCCATCAACAACACAACAACAACAACAACATGTCGGACAACGAAGGTGGCGGTGCCGCTGCTGATGTCGACTTCAACGACGATTTATTCACCTGCGCAAACGTGCGTTTTATTCAATGTTATCGTATCGCGCGTAAATTCTCGATTTTGTTCTTGTTGTGTGTGTTGATATTTTTCTTTGAGACAACAACGAACCAGAGCATCATCATCTTCATCATCTTCATCACTAACGCTTCTACTTCTCATGAAAAACAATTTGAAACACACAGTCAGATGTTGTCACCAAGTACAAGATTGCTGCCGATTGCGTGAATGGTACGTTTTTATTAAACTCTTCTTTTTTCTTCTCGTCTTTGTTTCGTGAGGAGGACCGATTCGAAATACTTTTCAGCCGCCCTTTTCAGACGAAGAGTGAAAACAATACTCTGCGTAAAACTCTTGACTGACAACGCATGCACGCTGTATCATTAATGAAAAAACAAACAGCTGCACTCACGGAAGTGATAAAGATGATCGTTCCGGGTAAGAAAATCGTGGACATTTGCGTCGCCGGTGATAAGCACTTGGAAACGGAGTGCGCGAAATATTACAACAAGAAAGTCGAAGGTGCTAAAGTGGAGAAAGGCGTCGCGATACCGACGTGCGTTTCTGTAAATGAACAAGTGTCGTACAACTGCCCAGAGGTGGAGAATAAAGACGTCCTCGAGGAAGGACAGGCTGTCAAAATCGATTTGGGAGCGCACATCGACGGCTACGTCGCGCACCAAGCGGTTACCATCGTGTGCCAGAAAGAAGGCGGCAACGAAAAAATCACCGGGAAACAAGCGGACGTCATTAAAGCGTGCATTGTTGCTCAAGAAGTTGCGGGGAGAGTTTTGAGACCGGGTAAGACGACAACGGATGTTTCGAACGCGATTACGAAAGTAGCCGAAGATTTTGGAGTTCACTTGGTCGAAGGCGTGCTTTCGCACAACATGAAGCGCTTCGCCATCGACGGCAACAAGGTTGTGTTGCTGAAGAAAACTCCAGAAACGAAAGCAGACGATCACGAGATTGCTTTGTATGACGTTTTCGGCCTCGATATTGTGATGACTACGGGTGAAGGTAAACTCAGCCAAAAGGATGAAAAAGAGACGCAGGTATACAAGAGAGCGTTGGAGAAGTCGTACTCTCTTAAAATGAAAGCGTCTCGCGGCGTGTTCTCCGATATTTGCAACAGATTTCCTTCTTTTCCTTTTGCGGCGAGATACCTCGAAGGTTTGAGCGCCAAGGCTGGTTTACCCGAGTGCTTGAAACACGATTTGTTGGTTCCGTACCCGGTGTTGTACGAAAAGACTGGTGAATACGTGGCGCACGTCAAAACGACCATCTTAGTCATGGGTAAAGGGAACGACAGAATTACGAAAGCGGTTGAAATGATGCAACAAGACGTTTCGAGCGAAAAATCACTCCAAGATGCGGAATTAGTCGAATTAATCGCGCAGCCGCTGAAACCGCCGGCAAAGCCGAGAAAGAAGAAGTAAATAATAAAGCAAGTGAGAAGTAATAAGAATACGAATACGAGTATTTGAAAAGTACGTTTTAGAGTCCGTCGGTGGAGAGAGACACAACCAAGTGAGAGCGAGAGGCTTCCCGCTCACTTTCGACGAGCGTTTATTTTTCTTCATGGTTTTGATTGCTTGTTTTATTGTTTTAAATGCTTATTGTTTGTTCATTTGTTCATTCCTTACACGTCGTGTTTTGAAACACAGCTAAAACCTATGATATGGTCAACCTTGTTTACTTTTCCTCTTCTGTATTTATTTATATTTTTTATATACATATGTATATATTCATCCGATTGGCGCATCTGTCGTCATTCCATCGCCCCCTGCCGATGGAGCTCTGATTGCAACGACAACTCTCCCCAAAACCGTCAAAGACGCGCCACTCTTTTCCATCTGTAATACTTCCGCCCCGGATTGAATGGCGACGGTTTCCGATTCGCCCGCACCGCTCAAAACGACAGAGGATTTCTTCGCGAGTAAATAATAATGCGCAGGCGAAGCCGAAGTGCTCCCTCGATCGATAATGAGCATAGCAGCTTCCGACTTGTTACTTAAACCATCGATGTTTGGCAACTCTTTCGCGGTGTTCCCAACGAATGTGGCGATCGGTTCCTTCGAGTTCTCCAACGCCTCCCAGTTCGGCACCGCCATCCAGTCTGAAGTTCCTTGCGGTCTAAACGTTTTAAATATGTTACTGGGATCGTTCGTCCCGACTTTTTCCACCACTTGCGCGAGCTTGATTGCTTTTGTCGTCAACTTACTGTACGCACCCACGACTGCAACTGGTCTAAACTCGACCTCTTCAAAGTCCAATCGCACGGAGGACACCGGTTGCACCGCCATTAATCGGCTTTCCGCATTCGCAGCTTTCGCCGCCGCGAGATTACTAACTTCACCAGTAGCTTCCATTCTGAACATTTCTGTCGCGGATTCCAATCTTCCTTTCGATTTATCCGTCTCTGCGTATTGCAAACCGCGGTCGCGCATCGATTCCGCTTTGTCCACGCCTTCGTATCTTTGCAACTCTTGAATATCTCTCCAAATTTTGAACGCCAAGCACTCCCCGGGTGATTTTCCGAAATCTTTCGCGATTGCAGCCATACCGTCGCGAATTTCGTACGCTCTTACCAATTCTCGCGACTGTTCTTCTGTGAACTCTCTCCTGGCGATGAACTCGGCAGCCGCGTCTCTTTTACCGCTCGGTAAAAAGTTGATCTGACTCAAGCACGGAGAGCCTGAATATTCCGTTTCAAAGTACGGAAGCAATTCGCTCGGAAAATCTTTAGATGCTTTCAAAGACGCATACGTTGACAGCCACGTTTGCCACAGCACTTGTTCTTTGTTTTCAATGCCAGTTTCGTCAAAAATTTGGTCTGGGATGTATCCCGCTTTTTGCAACGCTGGAATATACTTTGCCAACTGGAACCAATGTCCAGCGCGTTGACGAAGCATCATGATCATCTGATTCGTATCCAACTCATCGGTTACTTTTTGCTCTTCAAACGTCGGTGGCGGTTTATACTGCTGCTCGTAAGAACCCGCCATTTCTTGCCCGGGAGCTAAATATGTTGGTTTCGAGCCGCCGCCTCCGCTGTCGTTCGTACCAAACTTGACGCCTCCCATCGGCGTGTCTGGGTTCAAAGCACCGGTTTCTGCGTCGTATTCGTTACCACCGGCAGGCGGTGATCTGCCAAACTGTTGCTGTCCTGGTTGACTTCCAGGCATGGATATGACTTGGCCTTGTTTGCCCCCGCCTCCGGCGTACCCTCCGGGCGCAGACATTCCTGGTATCACATCCGTGGGGAAATCTTCCATGCCGGGGATGATTAAACCGCCTCCTGGTTTCTTTCCAGGACCAGAGGATGCCGACGACGGTGGTGATTGTGGTCGACCAGGTGGCCCTCCCGGACTTCTGTTTGGACCTCTCGGCGGTTGCGGTGGAGGTAAAGCGTGCACTTTTGTTTTCGTCGCGCGCTTTTTATCTCCTTCTTTTTGTTGGTGGAATTGTTTTTTCGTTGGCGGCTGCTTCTTCTTCTGTTGATGACGAAACGAGCAGGATGCGCTCGGCATCATCGCAATAGAGGACGACGACATGATGTGATGTTGTTTAATTCGTTTCTGTTTCTTCTTTTCAATGCTATTCACGCGTGCGTCGTCGTTCAAGCACCAAACAAAAGTATGGAGAGAATTCTATCTGAATTAAATAAAAAGCGAAAGAGGAGGTTTGTGGTTGGGCCACCTGTGCGGGCCGTCCCCTCTCGCAAAAAAAGTGAAAAAAAAAACTGCTTTGCACATCTCCTCCTGCCTGCATCATAGTTTTGACGCGAACGTACATTATGGCCGTCGGAAAGAATAAAAGACTCTCGAAAGGGAAGAAAGGCTCGAAGAAGAAAGCGTAAGTTACCATTAGCTCGTGTTGTCTCGGATAGAAATATCGCGAGTTGCCCTTTTTCTTCGAAAGCGGGTTTACGCGTTCGTTTTTTTTTCTGTGCGCGTTGGTGCGCGATGGGGTGCTCTTTGGGAGGAAAGCGTGAAAAACGCGCTCGAACGACGAGGATGCGCGCATCCGCGAAGAATCTGGTTGAGATGTGCGTCTGCACTGAGTAATTACTCGCGTGTTGCGCGCGTTTTTACCCGATTGGGTTCTTCGCACGATGTCTGTGAGCGCGTGCATTTACGTTTTTCAAGACGAGAGGGCTTGTTAACTGCGCGAAACACACGGGAGGAGAAAGAAAAGGAAGAAAAAATTCTCTTTTCGTCGTCGTCGTCGCGCGCGCGCGTAGAGTACAGACGAACGGATGGTTTCCGAAACGGGTGAATTCTATTCATCGTGTGTTGCCCGATGCCTTTCGAGCGTTTGCAGTCACGCGTTACCTTCGCACCATCGCGGTTTCTTTTCTCTCTCTCAGAGAAATTTACGCGCGCGTTCTCATCAGTTTTTAGCCCTTTTTTCTTCCTCTGCTCTCTTTTCTTTCCAATTTACTAACCGCATATTTTGCTCTTCTTCTCTCTTCTTATTTTCGCGTATTTGAACAATAAACAGCGTCGATCCGTTCTCCAAGAAGGATTGGTATGACATCAAGGCTCCGTCCATGTTTACCGTTCGCAACGTCGGTAAGACGCCGCAAACGAGAACGCAAGGTACGAAGATTGCCTCGGATGGTTTGAAGGGGAGAATCTTTGAGTGCTCGTTGGCGGACTTGAACCAAGACGAGGATCAAGCGTTCCGCAAAATGTTCTTGAAGTGCGAGGACGTTCAGGGTAAGAACGTTTTGACGAACTTCTACGGTATGGACTTCACCACGGATAAAATCCGCTCCTTAGTCAGAAAATGGTTTTCTTTGATTGAGTGCTTCGTCGACGTGAAGACGACGGATGGGTACACGATGCGCGTGTTTTGCATCGGTTTCACCAAGCGTCGCGTAGACCAAACGAAGAGAACTTGTTACGCTCAATCCGCGCAAATCCGTAAGATTCGCGCGAAGATGGTTGAAATTATCAAGAGAGAGTGCGAATCGTGTGACTTGAAGGAGTTGGTTTTGAAATTTATCCCGGAAGTTATCGGTAAAGAGATTGAAAAGTCGTGCTCGGGTATCTACCCGTTGCAAAACGTCTATTTGAGAAAGGTGAAAATGTTGAAGACGCCGAAGTTCGACGTAACGAAGTTGATGGAAGTTCACGGCGATTACTCTGGCGAGGAGGTTGGTCAACAAATTCCGAGAGCTGAGGAAGCGAAGCCGGAAGCCGCCGCTGCCGAGGAATAAAAAACTAATAAGATAACTAATAAAAATTGGTGGGTGTTCGAGAAGAGAGAGAGAGAGAGAAAGGAGAGAGAAGATGTGAGGAGGCTGGAGAGAAAATAGATTAAACAACTGGTAGTGTTTATGATCGCATAAGCACGAGCTTAAAATAGTAGAATTTTAATTGAAACAAAAGTACAACAAACGGTACAACCAAACGACAATAAAACGCGTTGAAAGCACACACTTTTACGAAATTCCGCGTTTGAAGAAGAGGTACTTTTATATTATATATTATACGTATCAAATCGAAAATTAGAACATGGCTCTGACGGTTTCGAATCGCGCAGCGCCGGCGATATCGCCGGACAAGCACAGCGTCGGATTTGATTTTAACATTTGCGCGGCTACTTCTGACAAATCTTGCTTCGTCAACTTGCTCACTTCGGCGATGAACTCTTCCGGCGATTTTCTGTGGTTATACGTCAACATTTGTCTTCCAATGTCTTCGGCGACGACAGCTTTGGATTCCAAGTTCATCAAAATTGAAGAAATCGTCGCGTTCTTCGCTCTCTCGACTTCTTCGTCCGTGATTTGGCTCGCGTTTGCAACCGCGGATAACTCCTCGGCCATAACGGCGATCATATCGTTGACGTGTTGTCCATCCGTCATGGCGGAAATCCCTACGATGCCGGTGTCGTTGTAAATCGAGTGAAATGCCGTGCAGTTTTGAGCCCATCCGTATCTATTGAGCACGCGCGTGTACAATCTAGAGTACATTCCTTTTCCCGGACCACCCGCGGAGAAGGATCCACCACCTCCAAGCAGCATGGATAAAACAGTCACCGCCGTGGATCGCTTCGCGTCTCTCCATCCTCCTTGGAATTCAAAACCTAAAATTAAACTCGTGAGTGGAGATTCATTCTTCACTCGAAAGTCGCCGCCCATATATTTGGACGGAATTTCTTTGCTCGTCGTCGTCGCCGAACCTTTACTGACAGTCTCCAACATTGGACTCGCGATGGACACCAACTCTTGGTGATCCGCGCCCGAAGCCGCCAAGACCATTCTCGGTGCGACGTAATTTTCGGCGATGAATTCGCGCAAAGCGTCGCCGTCAATCGCGTCTATAGATTCTTGCGAGGCTAAAAGTGCGTTTCCTAATCCTCCGTCGTACGCCGTCGAGTGCACAGCCTCCATCAACATAGCTTGCGGATTCGTTTTGAGCTCTTCGATTTCTTTCTTCAAGTCTTTCGCCATCTTCGCGACTTCGTGGTTAGCGAGCTTCGGATTCAAAGCCGAATCGCAAAGCAACTCCACTGCCTCTGGTAAATGCGTTTTCAACGCATCCACGGTGTAAGACATTTGTTCTCTCGACGCCGCGGCTAATAAACTCGCGCTCATCACTTCCGCCTCTTTCGTAATTCGAAAGTTCGTTCTGTTCGTCGTCGCTTTGAAAGCCATTCTTTCGAGCATGTGCGAAGCGCCTGACATGTACGGCTGCTCGTACTTACTTCCACTTTCCAAGTATAAACCGACGGCCATGGTCGCCCCGGGAGTGTTTTCTGAGGCAATCGTGGCCCCGTTTGAAAGCGTCGTGACCAAAGTTTTTGGCGCTTCTTTCGGGTAGATCGGGCTTTCGGGAATGATAACATTCGGCATAGGTTCGTCCATCGGCGGTTGCTTCGTCGCCGATCCACCGAAGATTTGGGAGAAAATGGACGGTTTCGTCGTTGCTGCCGCCGCCGATCGCTCTTTCAAAGCCGGCAACGACTGCGCGAAAGAGGAGGAGGTTTTCAAACCTCGTCGTAAAACGTTTCGACTGCTCATTGTGTGTGTGATGATTGTGATGATCGGAAACGAGAGTCTCAGTTCGTAAAAAAAACACAGACAAAACAAAAATTCGACTCTTTTTGGTTTAAATAAAAGACGACTTTAAAAAAAATATCTCTTTCTTCTCCGCTCCTCAAAATAACACAATTCGCATCAAAAGTGAAAACGCGACGAACAACAACGAGTGAAGAGACGAAGAACGTCTCTGATCTTCTTTGCGTCTGCGATCTTCTTTCTCAGAAGATCGGAAGATAAGAGATAGATCGATACATATCGATCGATCGTTTTATTCGTCCACAAAGCATTCACAGATAGATACGCTTTAAATTTTATTTCAAAAATGAAAATGCAAATTCGAAGTGTTTGGAGTTTACCCGTCGGAAGCAGAACAACCGATGGAAGCGGAAGAAGCGCGAAGAAGAAGAAGAAAGCGGATACGAAATCGTCGTCGTCGTCGCCGTCTTTATCGTCGAAGAAGAACGAGTTCGTACCTTCGTTTCGAGAAGCGATGAAAGTCAAGGTGAAAATAATCGATATTGATATTCTCAAGCGGTTCACCGGAGAACGACGAGAAGAAGAAAGGAAGAAGAAGAAGAAGGAGAAGAAAGAGACGAAGAAGAAGAATACGACGACGAATACGAAGCAGAAGGATGCGAAAGCAGTCATATCCGTATCTTCTTCTCGCGATCAATCACCACCACCAACACCCTCTTCCACTTGGCTTTCGTATTGCGCGTTCGGCGCGACGGTGGTCACCACAGTCGCCGCGGGAGCGTTCTTCTCCACATTCGCAAAGAAAAGAGGAGAAAGGGGTAAACGAGAAGAGAACGGCGATGATGCATCTCTCCAACCGATCACGTTTGCATTCGATACCCCGCAAACCGCGGCGGTTAGAAATAAATCGCCAAGACCTCCTAGACGGAGCGAAGACCAGCACCAGCGGGAACAACAAGAAATTTTACGACGGAGAGAAGAGGAAGAAGTGAACCCGTTTTTGAAACAGATGGAAGATTCAAACGTCGCGTTCTCTTCTCAGCAGATTAAAAGTAACATCATTCCGCGACCATCATCATCACCTCCACCTCAGCGTTTGTTCGAAACTGAACCGTCGTCTGGGAAATCATCATCACCCCGTCCTTCTTCTTCGACAGGCTATGTGGTGCCTAAACAAGTCGAAGCGATGCAAACGAGAGAAACATCTTCGACAGCGGCTGCAGTTTTTGATGGAAAAAAAGTGGACGAATTAAAGAAAGAGTTCAATCAGTGGGCGTTAAGTTACGACGATGAGTTACACCCGTGGGATCGAGCGTTAGACAACAAGAGGTACGATGCGATTGCTACACCGTTATCATCATCATCCACTGTAGAGGAAGAAAGCACCAATAATAGTAGCAGTAGCAGTAGCAGTGATGCACTGAACCCCGAATCGGAGAAACGAGAAAAGGAAACGAAAGTCAGAGAAGTTGCGCGACGACGTCGAAATAGCTACTTCGCCGCCATCTCTTCAAAACGGTACGCGCCGACGACGATAGAACAACTCGCTCTCGAAGAGAAAGTTAGAGAACGCTTAGCATCAAGCACCCCTGTATTTGATACTGAGGGTACATTTTTTGCAAAAGAAAGTAAAAAAGAAGCGATGGCGTTGTACGGTACCGCCTTGGGAAAGCTCTTTTACGAGAAGTCTCCAACCACAATTGTTGGCGAAGGTACATTTTCGGACGTATTTTCAGCGCAGAAAGATGCCGCAAGCAATTTATCATCGCTCGCGTTGAGTAAAACGGACTTCTTTACGCAGGGTGAATCTGTTTTGAAGTGTTCTGCGCCTTTTCCGGGCCGAGACGCTTTCGATGCTCCTCAAGGAGACGGGTACGGGTTTGGGAAAGTCGAAACGGCCGTGTTAGCTACGCTACCGAAACATCCAGCGATTGTTGAAGTTATTGCGGCCTTTCTCGAATCCGATAGGAACGAATCGTACTTGTTGTTGAAAGATCACGGAGAAAATGCGCATGAGGCGAGAAAATTAGGACGATTGACGCCGAGAGAGTGCCGCGCGATGGCCCGTCGTATTTTGCACGCGTTGAAACATTGTCACGAACGTAACGTAATTCATCGCGACATCAAGTCTGGCAACATTCTCATCAGAGGTAGAGAAGGCGCAGAGGATTTCAATCGAAAAGCAACCATCATAGATTTCGGTGTCGCGCATTCACAAACGGCGTGTGAGTTGTACTTTCCGGAAATCGTTCCCACAACGAACGAAGAAGAGGACGGGGGTTCATTTCAAAGCGGCGGGAAAAAAAATATGGTCTGTTCTATCGAGTACGATCCAAGCAGCGGAACGCCTGGGTATCAAGCTCCAGAAGTTTTGCTCGGGAAATACGAATTACCTGCGACCTCGTCCGACGGCGAAAGAATCAACGACAACGACGGCGAACAGGTATCGATGGAAACGTATGCGAAAATTGACATCTTTGCATTTGCCATTGCGATGTACTTTCTGTGCACGGGAAAAGAAATCTTCGCGGACTCTTTAGATGCCGGAGAGAACATGACGACAAAATCGAAGCAGAAAGCGATGGCGATGTCCGAAACCGAATTAAATCGCTTGAACCAAACCGAGCTCGAACTCGATGCGAAAATTCTCACACAGATGCTCACTTATCCTGACTTTCGTCTCGCGCCTTCGCAAGAAAAAAATATGCGAGAACGCTACGGCGACTTGGTGAAGAATCAAAACGAAATCATCCAATCGACGACGCTTACGGAGAAGATCATCGAAGATTTATCTGGTCGTCAACCCGTGGCGTTTTGCAAACTCATCGCGAAGTGTTTAAGCGTCGATCCGAGTAAAAGACCGAGTGCGGTCGAAGCGCTCGCTTGGGAGAATGCCTTTGTCGGCACCGATGAAGACGAAGACATTTTGGCATATGAAAAAGCGTCGACCCCGACGATGACGAGATGACGAGGGGTAGACAATAGCACTCGTACAGAGAGTTACATACGGTAGATTGCGCGAATGAATGTATAATTATTACATTATTTATTTTGTACCAGTTTTCCAGTGGTACCCAAAATACGTCCTATTCTTCTCCTTCATTCGTCGCAGCACAAAATCAATAAATTAAAAAAACATCTCTTTTTGCTGAGAACAAGTTTGAATTCTCCAATAGTATCACCCACACGTATACTCTCTTCGTCGTCGTCGTAGTCTTAGTCTTCCTCTCCTTTCATCTGTTGCGTGCGCGCGCGTGTGTGTTGAACGGACCTAAAGGAGCGAGAAAGAATCGTTCTTCGTGTTAAAAAAGAGAAGCTTGCGTCGGTTCGTGAGTATATTGAGATCTCCAATCTCATCATCATCATCATCATCATCATCATCGTCAAAAACGACGGAGCGGAAAATTATGGACAACACCACCAACCATCAGCCTTCTTCTTCTTCTCCTCTCTTCGTTAAAAGATTTACTTCCAGAAAAGAACTCGGTGATTATATTCTCAAACAGAATGAAAGGTTTGCTCGCGAAATCAGACGGGAAGGATAAAACCTTGGCGTTGTTGCAGTATTTAGCCATGTTTACGTCCAACGGAACGCCCGGGAACGCGTTGAATTTGCAAAAATCGTTTGGGAGCGCGAGGAAACCATTTCGGATTTTCAAAGAGGTGGAGTTTTTACTCCCGGTGATTGAAAATCCACCGGTTGGGAATCAAGCGAAAGTGTTAGTGGCGTACTCAAAAGCGATTGGAATGTCGGCGTACATGGCTTTCGATCACATCGTATTCTTAGGCGCGACCGGTTTAGTCACGAACAAGCAAATAACCGAACTGTGTCAAAAGCTCTCATATTACGGGTGGTTCGTCGGGTCAGTAGCTGGGTTGTACCAAAGCGCGAACGAGTTAGGAAAATGTGTGAGAGATGTCGCGGAAGCGGACGACGACGAGGATAGAAAACAAGAAATCGCAAAGGTTGCCAAGCCAGTGTTTACCGCCATCACGACCAACACCTTGCAAGCGTTGTTAGCGTTGGCGCTTTTGGAGAAAATTCCGATGAAGAAGAGGAACGTAGGAGCCTTAGGGGTCGTTTTGAGCATGTTGAACGTGTACTCTATGTTTCCGCCGCCACCACCGCCAGATGCCAAAGACAAAGGAGAGTAGATGTATAAAACAATTTGAAAAAACAGAAGTAGATAGTCATACAAAAAAGTATTTACCAGTACTCTTGTACCTCGCGCCTCGTTTATTATATTATTATTATATTTCTATAGTGGTAGTAGTAGTATGTGGGAATCAATGATCGTTCAGATGTTTCGCAACATCTTTCATAAACTCTCTTTCCTCTGCGCGTTCAGTTTACAAATTTTCCTGCGACGGAGGAGTCTCGTCGAACTTTGTCGCTTTCCTCTTCTTTGGATCCGGTTGCGTTTGCGTGAAGCCTCCGAGATCCCAATATCCAGCCGGATCTTTCGGAGGAACGTACTTCGCGCGATGACGGGAATTTTCCAGGTTTATTGGCGGTGCCCCGTTATTCGTGTTATTATTCAAAGCGTTACTTCCGTGTTCGCACGCCCTTCGATCGAGTTGACCGGCGACGGCGTAAAACCTTTCGCATTCTTGGCACGCGTACCCGATGAGCTCTTTTCGCGCCTCTTTCCCACGAACAACTTCTTGGTACTTCACCTCTCGCAGTGGTTTGTCAACAGGTAAACATTTATTCGATTTTTGCTGATGATCTTCGCGGAGTTCTTGCTTCGTGCGTTTCACTTCTTTCTCTTCTTTCTCTTCTTCTTCTTGGGTGTTCTTGATGACCAAAACTTCCTCTTCTCCCGGCGTGTTCTCGTTGATTTGCGCTTCGTTCGTTTTAGGCGTTTCGAACATAGCGCCCGATCGCGGTGGCGGTGGTGTCTTCGTATCGCTAATCGTCGTCGTTTTCTTCTTCATGGCGTCGTTCCACAAACCCCGAACTTTCTTCGAAACGCCTTTCTTTGCTGCTGTTGAAGCCGCCGCGGTGCCTTTTTTACTCGCCCCTACATCTAAACTTGCTCTCTTCGACATTATCATCATCTTCGACGCGTCGACGTGTTTCTTCGGCTTTGGTTTATCTGTTTGATGATGATGATGTTGTTGTTGTTGTTGTTGTTGTCGCTGCGGATTTACGAATGCGTTAGATTTTATCGTCGTTTCGTTCTTCTTATCAAACGCCCAAAAGTCTTCCGTTCTGTTGAACGAAAAAGATTTTTCGTCATCGTCGGTTTTCTTATCGTTCTTCTTTCTAGCGCTATACTCGTCGTCGACATCGTTCATCTCGTCCTGGTGTCGAAGAGAGTGTTGTTGTTCCCGTCGTCGTCGTTCTCGTTTTTCTCTCTCTTCCTCGTCGTCTTTTCCTCGTCGTCTGTTCCCAATCTCTTCGAGCTCTTCGTCTTTGGTCGTGTAAACTTCGCCGGCGAACACGGCGTACTTCGAAGCCGGAGAGTGCGGCCGCTTTCTCTTCGCAGTATTCTCTTCTTTTCCTCCTCCTCGCTTTTGTTGTCGTTGTTGCTGCTGCTGTTGTTGTTTTCTTTCGTACTTTTCTAATTTTGAAAGCGCCACCTCTTTCTCCTTTCGATACTTTGCCGCCGCTTCGCGATAAATCATCAACTCGGCTTGTAATTTTTGAAATCGCGCTCGCGATACGAGAGTTTGAGTATCCTCGTTGTTTTTACCACCGTCGTCGTCAAAAGAATCCTCTTCTTCTTCTTCTTTAAATTCGTCGTCGTCGTCGTTAATTTCAGTGTTAGTATCGTAAAAATCGTCTCTTTCGTCTCTCTTTTCTTGTTTGATGTTTTTTAAAGAAGGAAAACGTAACAACTTCTCTCCCATCGCCTTCTCTCGAAACGAGTCTCTTTCTTTCGTCATCAACGTTAAACTTTTCATCAAATCGTCCTTAATTTTCGTTAAACGCTCGATTGAACTCATCTTCTCTTTCTCTTTCACGTTCTCCTCGTGTTCTCGTTTGAAGTTCAGTTGCAGTTGAGTGCACCGCGCGTTCATTTCTCGTTGCATTTCTGAAATCATAAACGGCACGTTTCCTTCTTCGTTTTTCACTTCTTTACCATCATTTCCACCTTTACCACTCTGTTCTTCAGTCGTCATATTTAATACTACTACTATAATACTCAGTATTATTTTAAACGCTGTAAGAAGAAGGGAGTAAAAGAGATTATATATATGCAGAAGAAGCGTAAAGTAATATTATGACGACTGACGGTGAACGTGTGTGTTTGTGAGAGTGACTTATGATGAGTTGTGGAGGAAATGTGTCTCTCTCTTCGTTTGAAGAAAAATTTGAGGAGAGAAGGAACAACTACTTTTTGTCATCATCAGAAGACGAAGAAGAAGAAGAAGAAGAAGAAGGTGCCAAGAATGATGATTTTGGAATCTCAATCAACAGAGGAAAATTGAGGAAAAATTTTCGTTTAGGGTTCTCTAGCAAAAAAAAAAGGTCCACACAAAACTTTGCCTTCACACAGCATCTTCACAACAAGAAAGAACAACAAAGCGCGCGCTCGAGGGTGTTCGTGTGTGTGTGTGTCTGTGTAGATTTAGAGCGACTTCTAGAGTAAACAACACATACACACACACAGACAGAAATGGCGCCAAACTGGTTGTTTGGTGGAGGAGACCCCGCCGAGAGTAGTACTCTCAGTAACACAACCAAAAGAAATCATCACCTTTTGAGCAAAAACAAAAACAGTCAAGGTGAGCGCGCGTCAACAAATGTGCTTTCCGCGCAAGGCTACGTCAAAGACGAACGAGACGATCCACACTATTCGCAAAAAGCGAGGAGAGGGAGAGAGAAAGTCGCCGAACAGCTTCTGAGAGATATGCAGAAAGAAGAATCTCACTCGGGAGAGAGAAAGAGCAGGCGGCACCACCATCGACACGGAGGAGGAGGAGCGCAAAATGAGGCCGCGGAATTCAATGCTGGATTTCCCCGAGGGAGAAGCGCAACCACGCCTTCGTACGGGAGCAACAGCGAGTATCATCAGTATCAACACGACGGATTGAACACATCTGCGACAATGACTTCGTCAACATCGTATTCACGATTGGTTGGTGGGTGTTTGATCGCCGGTTCCGTTGCCATGGTCTGTACGGCATCTTCGGACTCAGTGCTTGGACACTTGCTCCTTTCGTCTTCAAGCGCGAAAGACGACTTTAACATCAACGCTTCGAACAATCGAGGCGGCGTCGCGTCCGGGTCTAAACGAAAATCTGCATCATCCAGAGGAGGAGGAGGAGGAGGTGATGGACGAGGAGGAATATCAGGATGGTCGAACGAATACGCCACGAACTTTCTCGGCGCGGTGACGAAGAACGCGGACGATAACGAGGACGACAAACTTTTTGAAGGAGACTCGAGCAACGCTGCCATCGCTTTGGCAAACGGCGAAACCTTACTCGAGAAATTCGATGCCGACGCGTTTGAGAGGGATCTCGCGTCAACCTCGGGAGATTTTGATGACGAAGAGAAGAGAGACGTGCAGTTATCCGACGACGATCTGCTCACGACGTGCGAAACGTGGAGAGTGCAAATTAAAAACGACGCGACGATGTTTCAAGCTCGACTGTTGAAACTTTCGGCTATTTTAGACGCAACGAGTGATGATTCGAACAGGTTGCCGCACGACGATGTTGTCAATTCGATCAAAAGTGTCCGTAAGTGGCACACGACTACGGACGTGGACGCCACCGCGAAAGTGAAGGAGTTGACACGCAGAGCGAAAATGGAGAAAGCCGGCGACGGTAACAAGTCTTTGCGAAGAAAGAAGCTCGAGGCTGAAGCCATAAAAGTCGAAGAGCTCGCGTCGACGTCTTTGCCCAAGCTTGAAAATGCTTTGAACGAAATCGAGGAGAAGTTTATCCCGGCTTCGGCGCAATCGGAACCAGTCCGACAAAGAGCTGAACTTGGTGCTGCACCGACGCGATCTTCGTGGTTATCGAGTCTTTTCGGTGGCGTAAAACAACCTAAGAGAATGGCACAACTCGGGGCGGCTACAAATTTGGACGCGAGCGCTGAATTAGGTGCCGGGTACGGCGGCGATCCCTGGGGGGCGCACAGTAAATTCGACGATGAACTCGACATGGAAGAGGAGCGCGATGTCAAGAATGAACGCAGGAAAAACGTAGCTTCTCTTCACGAACGTCAACGACTACAAAAGGAAAAAGAGCGATTCGGGTTAGTGGATGAAAAAGTCGTTGAATCCCCCGTTCGTGCAACCTCGTTCGCGAAAGGACTTTCGAACCGGCGAAGCCGTCGTGTAGGTCCATTTTATGACGCGATGGAAAATAGCGAGCAACAACAACAACAACAACGGCGGCAAATTACGCCTTCTTCTATCACTCCTTCAACACCGGGCGGACGTATTTCTGAAGCAGATATAGAGAGAAGAGCGCAAGAGCTTGTGGATGAAGCGCACGGTGGCATCGAAGAAGGAGAGGAAGAGCGAGTCAACGAAGGAGAAGAAGTTTTCGACGACGATGAAGTCGCGGACGCAGAAGCAGAAGAGCAATCAGAAGACGAACAGCTCGTAGAAGAAGATGAAGAAAAAGAAGAATTGGTGAGGTCGTCGCGAGTGAAGAAATCGCGCGGACTTACGGATCGAATTTCAGATACCGTACGAAGGGCCTTTGGATACGCAGACCCGGGAGAAGAGTTTCTAGAAGAGGCGAGCGAAGATATCCAAGAAGAAGAAATGGAAGAAGAGACGAAACAAGCTCAGCGCGCGCAACAAAGATCTTCCAGAAACGGGAGAAGAAGTGGCAACATCAACAGCAAGAAGAAGGGATCATCATCTTCTTCATCGTCGCCCTCTGCCTCGACGACTGGGACGACAACGTCGAAAGAGAGAAGGCAGCAGGAAAAGAGAGGGTCAGCGGCGACGACGGCGAGTATTGCCACGGACGAGAAGACAAAGAAAAGCTCGAGCTTTGAAAATGCGTCGACGAAGCAATCTTCGAAATCCAACAACAAGGACGACAACACAGAGCCCGTGGACACGTTCGCCGCTCGCATGAAGGCTGCCAAGAAATTGAAGGAAGTGAAAGAAGGCGGCGCGGCGACAAAATCGTGGAACTCGGCTGGGGAAGCTCACCAGATGAAGTTTAAACCAGGTCAAAAGCTCATCGTTCAAGAGGATGGTACTTTTGCGTTTGCCGACGAAGATGACGTCAACTCGAAGGATTCCGACGCCGGTTTGCAAAAAAGAAACGAGGAAACCTCGAAAGTCTTGCGCTCGCTCTCGGAGGAGCAAGGTTCGTCGTCGTCGTCGTCGAGCGACGTGACTGACAAAGAAGTTCAATCCCCACCTCCGGCTATCTCACCACCTCCGCCATCTCCATCGCCTCCTCCGCCAAACGCGCCAGTTGCTCAACCCGCTGTAGTTCAACCTGCCGCAATCGATCCGACCCAGACGGCGCAAATGTTGTACCAACAAAATATTGCCGCCATGAACAATCAGATGATGATGAATGCTGCGGCGGCTGGCACTAATAACAACAACAACAACGCGAACTCGAACGCAAACGTGGGAAATAATTTTAAGTTGACGTCGGAGAATCTAGATGCTGTCGCTATGGCAAAGCTCGAACACGATACGGCGAACAGAAACGCTTTGGAACTGTATGACATCTCCAACCAAAATCGGGACGCGGCTGAGTTGGCGAGATCGGAGCACGAAACTGCTATGCACTGGAGACAAGAAGCACAAAAGAATCTTGAACGCTTAGAAGCAACTGCCGCGAAAAAGGCCATTTCGGAAGAAAACGCGGCGCAGCAACAAGAAAAGTTACAGAATTTGAACGCTTTAGTCTCTGAATTTAAAAAGGCTCTGGTGGAAGAAACCGCGTTGCGACGCAAAGCTGACATCGAGAAGGAAAATTTGGCCCGCGATTACGAACAAAAGAAGATCGAAATTGCCACGAAAGCATCCGAAGCTCAAGGTCGTTTAATTGAGCACGCCAAAGACAAGATCTTGGAGGCTCGCCGCACTGCCGCGTTGGCGACGCAACAAGCGAACGAGTATTTGGAACAGGCGAAGAGAGAAGCGATAGCGAGGAGAAGAATCGGCGAGTTTGCCAAAAGGTCAAACTCAAAAATGAGCGAGGATAAGAAAGCTTTGGCTGAGCGATTGCATGCTGAGAAGGATGAAATCTCGCAAGCCGCGAAAGAGGTTCAAAAATCTGCCGAGGAAGCGTTGATGAGGTTGAACTCTGCCAACTCGCAAGCGCAAAAGGAAAGGGATCTCGCTTTGAGCGATCGTCAGCAAGCGATAGAAGAGGCTAAACAAGCCGTCGATACGGCCAAAATGAGTTTAGATGGTATGAAGGAAATGTCGAAGAAAGCGCAAAAGTACAAGAGACGTCAAGAAGAGACGGTGGATTCGGTTAAAGAGTATATAAAAAACGACGGAGAGGGCAAGTTTGACAAGTTGGATAAATTGTTGCGCAAAGCCGAAGCCGAAGACTTCTCTTCTGACTCTGGTGGAAAGAAGTCTAAATCTTCCTCATCGTCTAGCAAGAAGAAGAAAACGAGCAGCGACAAGAAAAGTGAAAACGACGACGACGACGACGACAACGATGCAATGAGCGACGAAGAAGCGGCGGCGGAGAAAGTGAAGAAGCTCTTGGGCGGCGGCGGCGGCGCAGAAATTCCGGACGACGTTTCCAACGACGCGGATGATACAGTGGAAGGAGCGACAGTAGAGGACGATGCAATCTTGGAACCAATGACGTATGATGTCGATTCTATTTTAGCTAACGCGGGAAAGAACGGCGAATCGAGTGAAAACAACTCTGAAGTTTCCACTGCGGAAGACGTCCGATCTTCGGTTGAAAATTCTGCCGCCCTCACGGATGCGGAAGCGGAGAAGAATCTCGCCGCATACTTCGGAGAGACGACCCCGTCACCAACGACTTCTTCTTCAGACGATGATGAGAAGAAAAGCGACGCCAACATCGACGAGAAATCTTCCACTGAAGAAAGCGAAGAAGCGAAAGAAGAAAAAGAGGAAGAGGCGGAGCGAGGCGATACCGACGCCGAAACGACGCGAGCGCAAAACGCCGCCGACGACGAGAACGCCTCGGATCCGTCTTCTTTGATTACTTTGGACGACCAGGAAGTTAAAAACATCCCCAGGACTGGAGTCGTCGCCTCTTTAGGCTTTCCGAGCATAACTCGGATCGCGTTTGGTGAGCCGGAACAAAAAGCGTTTAAAGAGGTGTTCTTCGCCTACTTACGAGAGCAAGCTCCAGACTCGTGCGCGAATGTAGACGATATGGAAACGTACGTGCAAGAGCGAACGAAAAAGACTGGCACCAAAGCTGAGCATTTGCGCGTGACTTTAGTGTGCGCCTCGGCGACTTCCGAAGCGGACACTTTGAAAGCGCAGCAAGTCGTCCGCGCCGGCGTTTCGGACGGGTCCCTCTTGAAAAAGCTCAACGCTTCCGGCATGAAGAGCCGCGTATTTATGGACGACTACGTCGAGGACAAAGAAGACGGGGCGAAAGAAGACAAAGACGAAGACGAAGTTGCTGTTAACGCTGATATTGCTACGACGAAAGGACTAAAAGTAGAAGAAAAAGTAGTAGAAGAAAAAGAAGAGGTGAAGGAAGACGAATAATAATAGTAAAATATTAGTTCCGAGTATCGGAAAAGGCGTTTTGTATTTATTAATGTATAAATGCAAAACAACAACTCTTTCTGTGCCCTTTCCCTGCCTGTTAAAATGTATAACTGACATCTGTTGGACAGGAATTTAAAAAATTTTCTCGCCTCTTGACTCGCGTCATAATAAGCCCAAATAATACTCTTTCATCACAAAAGAAGACATACTATAATAATGGCTACTTATTGCGTCGGCGATCTCGCCTTCATGGTCGATGGTACCAACTCGCAAGGTGAGCAATTTCGAAATCATCTATATCGTCTGATTTTTCTTCTCCGTCGTCGTTTTCCTTTTCTCTCTCGTCGTCTCAATGAGTGATGAGATTTCCCGGTCTTCTTCGCCGCCAATAATTATTTGATAATAATTGGGGGGGG
>Ga0209308_10001032_pt1 | contig 26986 bp, 24 predicted proteins | sample COGITO_mtgs_1204_3_FD_184806 | JGI IMG/M metagenome (GOLD analysis project Ga0209308, IMG submission 184806) | Pelagic marine microbial communities from North Sea - COGITO_mtgs_120405 (SPAdes) (version 2) | ecosystem: Environmental > Aquatic > Marine > Epipelagic ...
GCTTGGTCATGGAAAAAATTCTGAAGATTGAGTCTGTAGACATGGGCACTTGATCTTCAACGTTCTGATAGCCGAACGCCTGATTCATCTGTATTTCTCCGTCCTGTGCAATCAGTGCAACCACCCCGGACAGCATAGACTCGTCGACTCGCGCCTGCAGATCACTGGCTATAGCATCGAGCCTAGACTTTTCGATCTCCGCTGAGGCAAACGTAGATGCCAGTGCCAAAAGAGTGGCCGCGACAACAACTAGTGTTAGTTGAATTTTGCTTATAGATTTCATGATCGATTCCTTAATTCTTGATCAGTGCGTGCCGTCATTAGAGCAGTTGTGAGCATCTACTTCCAGCTTCCCATCTCACTGTAGGCACAGCTAGTCGAGTCTGGAGTAGCATAAAAGATTGGACTAAACTCCCGGAATTGCCGAGTTAGTAGTTACAAAAGAAAGAGTGCTGTATCGCTTACTTTCCCTATGGCTATCCCCTTTGCTTAAAACTCAAAGGCAGTAGCAATATAGATTTGACGTATTGCGGTTTTCATAGCAATGGATAGCAAACTAGTCAGCACCTACGGTCCAAAATTTATACGCCAAATTTTCTATCTTAGGTACTGAGCGAGATATCGTTACTCCGAGGGTTTGAAAGCCAATAATACGTTACCCGGTACCTGACTGAACGAACCGTAACCGGAACCCACAAACACCATTCCCGATCCTGCGGCGATGGAATGACTATCGATCGAACCACCATAGCCCTCCACTGCGTTCACCGTTTCGAAATCCACTACGGTATCGTATTGAAACAGCTGCTCGCCTGTATCTGAATTAAATATAAACAGACGCCCGTCCAGCCCTGCAGTGATGACAGCTCCGTCCACAGACAACGGCGTGGCAGAAAAACCATAGAGTGATTCACAGCGTCTAAGCCTGTCGCTGCGCTCGTCGTTGCATTCCGGCTGCACCTCATAAGACCAGCTTGGCTCGCCGGTACCGACAAAGTAAGTGTAAAGACCCGGCTGGTTATTCTCGGCCATATTGCCAGGATCGTTGATAGTCATGAAGGCGCGCTCGGAATCGGTGGCTATGCCCCAGTGGTTGCCTCCTAGTGCTGTTCCTTCACCGACGCGCTGATTCCAGACCACCGCCCCGGTGACCGGATCCAGAGCCCAGAGATCGCCGGATTTCTGGCCGGCGATCAAAAGTTCTCTGTCGTCTGTTTCTACCAAAATAGCTGGGCCACCAAAATCGAAATCGACGGAATTGGTATCAGCCAAAATGATGCAATTCGGGCCCGCGGCGCTGCAAGAGAAATTCCACATATCATTCTCTAGCGCCTGAAAGACCCAGTTTTCCTCGCCTGTCTCCAGGTTCAGGGCGATAACCGAGTCGCTAGTACCGGTAGTGGGGTGTGAGGTGTTTTCGCCAGTGGTGACGTAGACCTGGCCTCGCTGCGTATCAATCGTCGGCGTAGTCCAGATTGGTGCGCCTGAGGGGCCACGCTGTTTGACACCGGTGGAGCTAACCATGCCAGTATAGTCAGCCGCTGGCATGGTGTGGTATTCCCACAGTTTTTCGCCGGTAAGCACATTCAACGCGGTGACTGCGCCGTGGTTGTCACAGCATTCAAAGTTCGGGTTTCCGCCGGTTACAACGCCGGAACCGGAAAGCGGAACGATTATCTTGTCACCAGAAATAACAGGTGTGCCGGTAATCATTGCCTGGTTGTTAGTGGCTTGACCGCTAGCGACCCAGTTCACCTCACCAGTCTCCGCGTTGAGGGTATGAATCATGCCCCGTTGGTCACCAAACACCAGCGTACCTGCGCCCTCTATTTCGGCGTAGGCCATTGAAGAACGCAAACGCGTATCGGCAGCATAGACCCACTTTGCGCAGCCGCTATTGGTATCCAGCGCAAAGACGCGACCCGAGTCGGTGGCAGAATAGAAAATTGTCGAGCCTACGATCACCGGCGCGGCACGCATGCTGGATGTATCCGGGAAGGCGATCGCCCAGGCCAGTTCCAGATTTGACATGTCCGCTGTGGTGAGACCCGCCTGTGCGGCATCGAGATGGCGCGGGTTGTTGCCATCGGCTCCCGTAAAAGTAAAGGATGGCGCCTGACTCAGGTCTACCGAACGATTATCCGCCGCGCACATGGACGCCAGGATCCAGTCCTCGATTCCGTCTTCTGCGACCGGTTCTTGAGCCAGGCCTGACTGGGCAGCGGTTAGGCCCAGACTAAGTAAGGCAGCCAGGGACAGATAGAATCTAAAGCTTGCTTGAAGACGAGAGTAAAAAAACATAAATAATGCCTGCTTGGTAGATGTTAGTAATCAATTCCACTCCTACGAAAACCGTACGTCTTGATCTGTCGGTCCATTTCAGACTGAAGCCCAGTGCCAAAAATACAATAATTGCCGGCATTGTGCGAATACAGATTGAAATAGTTGGAGGCAGTGACAAATAAGCCGTTGATGCCTGCCTGAACCCGGAGCAACAGACTATGATTATCTGCCGTCCACTGACTCCACTGTACAGCTGAAAGTTCTCTACCGTTTTCCCGGCCTCCCGGAAAGAGCAAAACTGCCTAATGATTTATGTCAGATGGGCATCTGTGGCGCTGGAGCGCAAAGGTGGATCGATAGACCAAACAATCAATGCTGTCGAATACTGCAATTAACGTTTCCTTCTGCAGCTCCCCATCTTCCCAATTACGTAGATCTCATTCCAGGCTCAAATGGAAGCAAGAGTCTGCACGAGTAATTGCAATGCCCTGTCAGTAAAGACCTCCATGTTCTCCTCACGATCCCCTGACTGTGTCTTAACGATCACCGAACCATCGACCGGGCCCGATATGGCTATCACGCTAATTCCTATGGCATCGCTATAGGGTGTGCCTCCCGGCCCTGCTACCCCGAGCTCGGCAATACCCCAGGTAGTATCCAGTTTAGCTCGGGCAGCTCTCGCGAACTCAAGGGCCATTTCTTCTGTTAGGGGTTTCAGCGTTTTTATGCGCTCTCTATCCAGGTTAAGGAACGCCCGGCGTGACTTGATGGTATAGATAACCGTGCCGCCCATAAAATAACGCGAGGCGCCGGGGACAGAAAGCAAGCTTGCTGCGATCAAACCTCCTGTAGAAGATTCCGCCACCGAAATCGAGTGATTATGCTCGGTCAACAACTTGGCGGCACTGCTTGCGTATAGAGAGAAACGCGACATAACTACTACCCTGTGATCAGAAGGATTTTGAGTATTGTATCCCGTCAGAACATATGGGACCAATCAGCCTTAAATCCTAAGGGAGACTTCTGATACATTCAATAATGAATACAGGAGTCACTTATGACCGATACACCTGAAGCACTCGTTAAAGCCATTCGGCGCAAAACCCGCAAGAAGCACGAACCCGAAGAGAAAATCCGTATTGTCCTGGAAGGTCTGCGTGGAGAAGAATCTATCGCTGAGTTGTGCCGCAGAGAAGGCATTGCTGCCAGCCAGTATTACAGCTGGTCGAAGGAATTTCTCGAGGCTGGGAAGCAGCGCCTTGCAGGCGATACTAAACGCCAGGCCAATAGCCGAGAAGTAACCGATCTCAAGAAAGAGAATGGTCACCTCAAGCAGATGCTGGCTGAGACGATGCTGAAGAACAACGTGCTCAAAAAAAGTGTGCTTGGCTCGGGGTCGATCTGGGACGACGAATGACGCTGTCGACCTCAGAGAAGTATGAGGTGATACGGCTGGTTGAGGAGTCTGAGCTATCAGTAAGGCGCACTCTGGAAGAGTTAGATGTAAACCGGAGTACATTCTACCGCTGGTATAAAGCTTACCGGGATCACGGCTACGAGGGGCTGCTCTCCAGCAGCAAGTCTCCAGAGCAGTTCTGGAATAAGTTGCCGGAGAGCGTGAAAGCGCAGTGTCTTGAAGTTGCTCTGGAACACCCCGAATTATCCCCCTCGAGAGCTAGCTTGGCATATCACCGATCAGCACGAGTACTTCATCTCCGAGTCCAGTGTTTATAGGCTGTTGAAGCAATATGACCTGATCACGAGTCCTGCCTATATTCTGCTGCAGGCTGGTGACAAGTTTCACACGCCCACCAAGCGTATAAACGAGCTGTGGCAGACGGACTTTACCTACTTCAAGATCGCTGGATGGGGCTGGTACTTTCTATCGATAGTACTGGATGACTACTCCCGATACATCATCAGCTGGAAGCTGACGACTACCATGAGTGCTGACGATGTAAAACTCACATTGGATGACGCCATTGAGAAAACAGGAGTAGGTCAGGTAGTGATGAAACACCGGCCTCGGCTGCTCAGTGATAATGGGCCGTGCTATCTGTCGAAAGAACTGAAGGAATATCTGGCCGAGCAGAAGATGGAGCACACTCGGGGTGCACCCTATCACCCGCAGACTCAGGGAAAGATCGAACGCTATCATCGCTCAATGAAGAATGTGGTGAAGCTGGAGAACTATTATTACCCGTGGGAACTGGAGAAGGCGATACAGCAGTTCGTGGATTACTAAAATCACCGGCGGTATCACGAGTCGCTGGATAACGTGACACCTGCAGACATGTTCTATGGACGTTACGAAGAGATCATGAGCCGAAGAGAGTTTATTAAACAGCAGACCCTGCAGCGCAGGAAGGAGGAAAACCTTATGGCTTGTTCAGCTCACTAACTGAAAGCTATACTGCAAATGTCTCCTTTAGTTTTTGAGGCGAGTAGTCCCAAATCATCTGACGACATACACAGCTTGAACAACGGTGCGGTGTAGTTCCAATCGTCAGCTACGGGCTGCGAGGATCACGGATGAAAAGGTTGTGGGCCAGTAAAATGATCGCCATAACGGCCATCATGAGCATCATACTTACGCCCATCTTGATTCTTCTTTGGTGGTATATTTCAACACTGTAAAACGCGCACGACAAAAGTGACTCTCTCCCAGCGGGTGGTGAAGTGGCCGAGCTATACCTCTGTTGATAGTCTAGATTAATGATCGAGGAGATCTCTATGGGTAAGCTAGTTAACTTAATTACACTGGGCTGTGCTCTACTCACAGCATCTACAGCCCTCTCCCAGAGCGCGCCCGCTGCAGCATTGGCGCGGGGTGCCAACTATGTCGCGCTAGGTAGCTCATTCGCTGCCGGCCCTGGCATTCCCGAGCCATTAGGGGTATGCGGGCGTTCGGATCACAACTATCCGAACCTAATAGCCACCGCTCTTGATCTCAATCTGATTGATGTGAGCTGCAACGGTGCGACTACTGACAATATTCTCGACACTCCTCAAAATGGAGCCGCCCCCCAGATTGACGCCATAGGCCCTGACACGGCGCTAGTGACGGTCACTATCGGCGGCAACGACATTAACTACACATCATCGACTTTCGCCTGCGCAGGAACTGCCCCTAGCGAGCGCTGCACTGCCAACCTCGATCAGGCAGCGATCAGCGCGGCTGTAAATCAGCTACCCGCCAAGCTTGGCGCGACCTTCGATGCGATCAAGGCTAGGGCACCACAAGCAACCATCGTGCTAGTAGCCTACCCCCGCGTCTTCCCCGAAGATGCAGCAAACTGCAGCGAGCTTGAACTGAGCGCCGAGGACACCAACTACCTGGCCACACTGGGACAGCAACTCGAAGACACCTTCGTGAGCACCGCAGCTAACCATCAGATTCTTATCGCCGATGCCTATGTACGCGCAGCAGGTCACGGTCCCTGCGCGGCGGCGGAGCGCTGGGTCAATGGCAATGCTGTTGCCGACACCGGCATTCGCTACCATCCTACAGCCGAGGGGCATATTGAGATGGCGCGACTTGTACTAACCGCTATGGGGCATAACTAGTAATGAATAAAATGACGAATAGAATCCAATACCTGCTATGCATTGCCCTGACTTTCTCATTCTGGGTTAACGTCTCGGCGCAAGAGATCTCCAGAGAATCTCTGGGCAGACCTGGGCCTTATCAGGTTGCCTACTATTCAAGCTACCCGCCAGTACCCGAATTTAGTGCGGCGACTATTTATTTTCCCGCCAATAAGGGAGAAGACTTCGCAGGCGTAGCCATATCTCCCGGTTTCGTCGAATCACAGGAAAATATGAGCTGGTGGGGACGGCATCTTGCCTCTCACGGCTTCGCCGTGTTGACCCTCGATACCAATGAGTTACGCGACAATCCGTCTCTGCGCGCGGATGCCTTGATGGCGGCAATAGAAGTGCTCCGTAATGAGGGTGACCGCATGGGCAGCACGTTGCGAGGAAAGATTCACAAGGATCGCATGGCAATCATGGGGCACTCCATGGGAGGTGGCGGCACCCTGCTTGCGGCAAACGCACATAGCGCCGAATTGAAAGCTGCAATACCCTTCACACCTTGGCAACCTGACGCTGACTTTAGTGCCGTATCAATTCCCACCTTAATCATCGCCGGCGAGATCGATCGCATCGCGCCCGTGCTCGACCATGCTTCGCCTCATTTCGCGAGCCTCTCCGACGGCATCCCGAAAATGTATCTCGAGATAAAGGGGGGCAATCACTTCATTGCCAATACAGATACCGGCGGCGAAAGGCTTACACCCAACATAGATGTACACGACCTGGTGGGCGGTATGGGCGTGGCCTGGTTAAAATTGTTTGTCGATAGCGATGAGAATTATCGGGAACTGGTGTTTGGAGAAATGCCAGCGAGCGACCGAGAGAGGCTATCGAGATGGGAATTTTCCGAGCAAGAGTAGTAAGTAAGAACAGTGTCTAGGAATAGAAAGGACAGCCCATGCTAAAAATTGGAAACCAGGCCCCGCGTTTCGAACTACCCAAGATAGACGGCACTTCCATTTCGCTAGCAGACGAAATCGGTGAGCACCGAAGTGTTCTGATGATTTTCCTCAGACACCTAGGCTGACTGCCCTGCCGAGAGCATGTGGCACAGTTGTGTCAGCGCCAGCAAGACTTGGATCGACTCAAGGTAAGAGTGCTAATTGTCTCTTTCAGCGCCCCAGCCTTTGCGCGTGTGTGGCTGGAAGAGACCAACGCACCATTCTCCCTCCTACTGGACGAGGACAGGGAGGCTTATCAGCGTTACGGGCTTGAACGTTCTGTCCTGCGCTCATGGAGCCCCAGAACTATTTGGTACTATCTCCTCAATTGGAAGGCCAGACCTAAAAGCAAGTTGCCCGACGATCTCAACCAGTTGGGTGGGGACTTTATCGTAGATGCTAAGGGGGTATTGCGTCTCAACTACCCTAGTTACGAACCTATTGATCGCCCGTCGATGGATCAGCTGTTCTCAATCCTCGAATCATGCTGATGCTCGCGTAGAAGAAGTGGGCCTAACAAGCATAGTAGAGCAATAATACAATTCTGTATTATTGCTCTACTCTCATTTTTCTGATTATTCCGTTATCTTACCTAGCAAACGTAATACGGCAGAGATTGTCGCGTAATAGCCACGTTCTCCCTCGCGCACAAAATTACCGTGGCCTTCGTTACTAATCAGGCGCACGTTGATCTCATCGCCAGCGAGCACAGCCAGCGCTGGATAATCCGGCATTTTACGCATCGACGTCTTACCCTGTGCCAGCACACGAGGCAATGACAGCGGATAGCGATAGGTACTCACTATGAAGTCCTGCGGGATTCCCCACGGCAGCCACTCCAGGGGCGAGATCTGTAAGAAGTTATTGATATTGTCCTCCACCGGGCCACCCACTAACTTTTCCAGCAGGGGTTCACCGCAGTAAATCTCTCCAGTATCACCGATGGAGTCAATCAATAGCGGATTGATATAGGCATCGGCCATTACCAGCGCCATGGGGTTCACCTTGGGCTTCACATAGATCTCACTGTTGGGAGGAAGTTGCGACCTCATTGCCAGCCACGCACCGTAGTGCCCGCCCGAGGAATGACCCACCACGATCGCTTTCTGTAGATCGATGGGGTAACTCTGCGCAATTTCTTCCAGTGCATCAAAGCCGTTGGCAATATCCAACCAGGTTCCTGGCCAGCCGCCACCAGGGCTTGTGGCTCCACGATACTGCATATTCCAGGCGGCAACGCCCTGCTCAAGCATAGCCGCGGCCATTGCACGGTAACTATTAATCATGGCCTCGCTTGAGCGCCAGCAGCCAGCATGTAGAAAAGTAACAACAGGGAATGGCCCATCACCTTCAGGGAGTGATAGCTCTCCATACTGCATAGGATCCTGCCCGTAGGAGATCTTGGTCTGCGCTAAGGTTAACCGAGGCAAACATAGAGTAAGGAGCGTGAGCGTCAGGACAAACAGAGTTCTTCTGGTTTTCATGCGGTCTACCTGCTTTTTATTATGGGTGGTAACGAGGCTGCTATTGTAAAGGCAGCGGAAATTTTCAGGGTAATAGATACCTGAGCGCAGCTGAAAGCTTCGCGCTCGGTATTGATAAGTTAACGCCTAAATCCGGCAAAAAAACAGCATAAAATTGCTTCTTTGCAACCGCCGATCTGTTCTAGCCAAGTACCGCTGAGGCAAGATCACGTTCCGAATCACGGTAATCCAGGTAGAGGAATGTGGTCATGATAATTGTCGCCAAGATCGAGGTCACAATTAATATAAGAATAAAATCCTGCCAGCCACCTTCCTTGTTTGCCACTGCACCACCAATGAAGTCGAACATCATTGCGCCAAAATAAGCGAAGGCATCGATAAGCCCAACCAGCAAGCCGCAGTGCCTGCCACCAAAGCCGATAGAAAAGACGCTCATCGGGATGTAATATGCCGGCGAGATCGCAAAGCCGAAAACAAATATCAATCCGATAGTCATTGCCAATTCCAGCGTAGCGCCGAGATCATAGACACCAAGAAGCCGCAAACCCAGCAGGCAACATACAGCCACAAGTAGACTGGCACTCATCGTATAGACAATATTCTTCTTGGAAAGCTTGTCGTAGATGAAGCCGCCACTGAAAACTGCGACCAGGCATCCCAATGGAAATGCCGAGGACGCCATCCCCGCCTGTGCCGGTATCAGGCTAAAGGTCTCACTGAGATAAATGGGAATGAACACCTGGAACTCAAACAGAACCGCCAGCGAAGAAACACCAAGACTTATTAGCCAGAACCTTGGATTGCTTAGAAAAACGGTGATGGCGGCGCGTGTCTCGGTTCTACTGAGCGGATGATCTTCTGACCGGGCCGAAAGTACTTCTTTTGACTCTGCCGGCTCGTCCGCAACTTCGTCTGTACTCTTCCAAGAGTCTCTTAAATATCGGGGCAAGATGAAGGCACCCAAAAATGCCAGCGCCCCTGCCATGTAAAACAGGCCTCTCCATGACATGATGAGAAGCAGACTGCTAACGAGTAGAGTAGTTGCAACCGAACTTACTCTAGAGCTTGTGGCGATAAAGCCCCATACACGACCATGCTTGGCCTGGTCAAAACAGACTCGAATGATGTTCGCCATCGCCGGCCAACCGGCAGACTTGGCAAATACCGTGAGAAAATAGAGTGCAAAGAAAGCGATATTGCTCGATAGACTACCAAATACAAATGTCGCGGCCGCCGCCAGACCGACAGCCCAGACAAATACCTTACTACCACCAAGCCTGTCGGCAAGAACCCCTGTTGTGAGCTTGCCGGTTAAGTTACCAGCCGTACCCCAGCCAAGAATGGCTCCAAACGTCGCGGTGTCGAGTGTGAGTGTCGGGTCAGCTAACATCGCAGGCCCGGCGACACCTACCACCGTTCTACAAAGCATTAACATCCCGTAGCCCAGGCACATACTAACGACGATACGCATTTCCCAAGCTAAGTTCGGCGCGCCCAGGCTGCTCATGATTGTAGTGTTGCTCTAGTTAACGGCAATTACTTCTTCTTTGAAATTCAGGGAGTCACCATCAACAATCGCCCGAACGACATGAATGTTCATTTCTTCTGAGCCAAAATTTTTGTAGTACATAAACATATTGGTATCGCTTGGAGTATTGGCGCTCGATAGCGAACCATTCTTGTATTGAGTGAAGGAATGATTGTGATACAGATCAGTAGATCTCATGATCGACAGCTGATGGGAATGCCCACAGAAGAAGTGTTCTATATTGTGCTTTATTACGAATGCTATAACGGTTCTGGAATTGAAGAGCGGGTCTGAATCCGTATCTAGGATGGGATGGTGATTCAGAAGTATTATCCGGTCGTAAGTCGCCTTACTAATTGCATCAGATACTGTTCTCAGCATTTCCGGATCTATAAAACCGTTGTCTTCATAGAGCTCACTGGAGTCTAGACAGACTACCAGCACAGACTCACCGTCGATTGTGATATTTTTAAGAAAGTTGATATCGGTAAAATGGTCTTTTATGCCATTGACATTAGCGTCAAGGAAAATACCTTTCTTTCTGCAATTTTCGCGATCTAGTGGCCGCAGGACGTCTATGTCCTCGATATACTGACGGAAATAATCGGCACTGCGCATATTGCGTTTATCGTGATTTCCCGGGATCGAAATGATGTGCTGGCAATCAACCGACTCCAGAAAGCTGCCTACGGCTTCGAACTCGTTCTCGAGGGCATCTGTAGTGTTATCGCCAGTGTTTATCAGAAGATCTGCCGAATAGCTGTTCAATTTCTCCAGCAGCAACTTGTTATTGCCTTGCCAATGGCGCGGACCAAAATGCATGTCCGAGATGTGTAGTATGTTCATGTCCGAAGCTAGCCTATCCCTATTCCTTTGCAGGTGAAGTGTGCCCGATCTGCAACCTTTACGCTAATGTTCATTTAGACTACACGCAATGAGAATGCGCTGACGATTAGGAGCCATGTATTTCGCAATAGATGGCCTCTTAGCACAAAGAAAACTCTAAGCTATAAACAGCGCCCCATCACACAGACTTACTTGCAGGTACCCTCCGACCCTCTTATGTAGTAGAGTACGCGCCCTTGTTGTACTTCCCCATCCCAAAGGTGGCCTTCTAAACCGGCCTCTCCCAAAGATCTCAAGTACTAGAACAACCAAAAGCACCGTGTTTTTTGGTTATGCATGCTATTGGATTAAGAAACACCTACATGAATTACGTTTTTAACCTGTTCGACCGTTCGAATAAAATTAATGTCCTCAATGAAGTACTCTCCGGAATAACAGTCTCTCTTGCGTTGATTCCGGAAGCCATCGCCTTTGCGCTAATCGCAGGACTTTCCCCGCTGACCGGGCTCTATGCGGCCTTCAGCGTCGGCCTAATTACTTCTGTATTTGGAGGCCGACCGGGCATGATCTCCGGCGCCACCGGCGCAATCGCCGTGGTGATTGTTAGCCTCGCACAGAGCCACGGGGTCGAATATATCTTCGCCACAGTGATACTAGCCGGAATTATTCAGATGACGGCCGGCTTTCTCAAGCTAGGCAAATTTATCCGCCTGGTTCCGCACCCCGTCATGTTTGGCTTCGTAAATGGACTCGCTATCGTTATCTTCCTTGCCCAACTGGCGTCCTTCAAAACCCCGGGCAGCGACGGTGAGCTCGAATGGATGCTAGGGCCACAGCTCAATACCATGCTCGGCTTAGTCCTGCTTACTATGACTATTATCTGGGGTCTGCCTAAAATCACCAAGGCAATCCCAGCATCCTTAGCAGCCATATTGACAGTAACCGCAATTGTTCTCGGCTTCGACTTGGACACACGTAACGTTGGTGACATCAGCTCCATACAGGGCGGCTTCCCACCTTTTCATATCCCGGATGTGCCCTTTACCCTCGAAACTCTGAACATCATCTTTCCCTACGCCTTCATCGTAGCCGGTGTCGGTTTGATAGAGAGCCTGCTCACGCTTAATCTAATCGATGAAATAACCCAGACACGAGGCAAGAGTAATCGGGAAGCGGTGGCTCAGGGAATGGCAAATTTTGTTACCGGACTGTTTTCAGGTATGGGTGGCTGCGCCATGATAGGCCAGAGTCTTATCAATATTTCATCTGGCGCTAGAGCTCGACTATCGGGGATCGTAGCCTCTGTCATGCTGCTAATATTCATTATGTTTGGCGCCGAGTATATCGAGAGAATGCCCATAGCAGCCCTGACTGGCCTGATGATCATGGTAGCTATTGGCACCTTCGAATGGGCCAGCATAAGGGCTATCGGCAAGATGCCAGCGCGTGACAACCTGGTGGGCTTTCTGGTCGCAGCTATCACTGTGTTGCTGCACAATCTTGCCCTGGCCGTATTGATCGGAGTGATTATTTCCGCGCTGGTATTCGCCTGGGAAAACGCCAAACGCATTCGTGCCAGAAAATACGTAGATGACGTCGGCACCAAACACTACGAAATTTATGGCCCACTATTCTTTGGTTCGACCCAAGCCTTTGCGGAGAAGTTCGACGTCATCAACGACCCAGACACCGTGATTATCGATTTTAGGGAGAGTCGCGTGAACGACATGTCAGGCATAGAGGCGCTTAACAAGATCACCGAAAGATATCTCAAGGCTGGCAAAGAGTTACACCTGCGCCACCTTAGTCCGGACTGTCTAAAACTGCTCAAGAATGCCGAGAAAATTATCGACGTGAATATCATCGAAGATCCGACTTATAAGGTGGCGGTAGAAATATAGAGCACAGCGTTTTAGTGAGATATACATGCAACCTTCAGCATCTAAAATCTCTCGATGATCGCTTTCCGAACTATTTGTTTGAAAAGTGCGAAGCGGCGGGTAAACTTGATCCAACACAGAGAAAAATAGCGCGTCGGCTATATGTCCAAACTTTATGAATCTCGAAGCAGCAACTAACAGCCTTGAGTTTCCACTATAGGTTTTAAGGAACTTGCCTCTATGAATATTCAACGATTTCCCAGCATCCTGCGCTCACTTCTACTTTTTCGACCATTATGCTTATTAGTGGGTGCAGCGATTTTGCGGGCGCTGTTCGTACGATCACCTATCCGCCCGATTTCAAATACGTCACGGGCCAGGAGTTACGCTCACGCATGGAACAAATGGCGTTTCAGCTACAACTACTTGATCAGGCGCTAGCGGAAAACAATGTAGTGCGACCGGCTCAACAGCAGCAAGTATTGGGGTCATTGGGTAATATCCGGAGGATCGCGTCTAATCTACAAGCTGGCGAAGCAGGTTCCAGCCACCCCTTTCTACAAGATTTTATGAAAGAATTTGTGAGCGATGTCGAACAGGCCCGCAATACTGCAGCCTTAGACCCGCCCAGCTATTATTTTGCCGGTCGAGTTGCAGGCGGCTGTGTTAACTGCCACAGGGTAAATCGATAATTTATGAAAATTAGTAGCTAAAGCTAAAGAGGGAATGATTGGATTTGAAAAGCACACGTCCCTACTTTGGATCTTGGGAGGGGTCTTGCTCATGTTGCCCAGTATATTCGGCAACGACAGATCTGAGCTTATCCCCATAGGTATAGTCTTTATAGTTGTCGGCATCGCGTCGAAGGCAAAGTCAGATGACTCAACCGATCACTGACTTATTCTTTGAAACGCTGGATCTGTGCTGCCAACACAAGCCAATATCTACTATTTTTAACTTAAGAACTTAAGAAGACAGCCGATTATTTTTATCGATTAACTACATGACTATTAAAAGTAAAAATCTATCCAAAACCGAAATCAGCTGCTCGAACTGTCAGGCTTGCTGCTGCCGCTTAGAGGTCATGATTATAAGTGACACAGGTGTTCCGGATGTTCATATTGCAGTCGATGAATGGGGCGCAGAAACGATGTTACGTTTAGAGGACGGCTGGTGCTCAGCCCTAGACCGTGAAACCCTGAAGTGTTCGATCTATGAAAATCGCCCCCTGATCTGTCGAGAATTTAAGATGGGCTCCTATGAATGCAGCAATGAAAGAAGCGCACAGATGTCAGCTAAGCGCTGATTGTAATGGGCGCTCAAATAGCAGCAGATGAAGCTGGCGAAGTTCCAGATTTATTTTCGAACAATGATTAGAGCAATCGATAATCCGGCGCCATGATCATCATTTCATGATCCATCTCATTCATGTATTCAGATGGGGGCTTGGCATTATCACCAAATGAAAAATAGAAACTACCTCTAACGAGTTCACCCGATGCCCTGAGTGCGGCCCACTCGACCTTATAATAATCGGCTGCCGCTAGCATCGGCAATTTCTGCATATAGCGCATAGCTGCTTGAGGGTCGTAACGGAAATCGATAAGAATCTCACCCTGCTTGGTTTCTTTTAGGGCTAGCTTCACAAGCCGCACTTCAGACGCAAAATTCAGCATGATCGATTGAGGGGCCCTGGCAAGCACCTCATTGTCGGCCGGCATACTTGAATCTAGCAAACCACCGCTGTTGGACATGCCGTGCATATTATGCTGAGCTGCAAGTAGTGGACTGAACAACAGTGAAAGCAGAAAGCTGATAGACAATAAGAATCTCGAATTAATTATCCGATATTTTCTCGTTGCTTCGGAAGTCTCTTTTTCCCCTGCCCTTGCTACATTACTCACATCGATCTCCCTACTGCTCAATCATAAAAAAACCAGAGGAAGACTCTCCTCCTCTGGTTAAGTTTTATTTATCTCTCAACTAAACTTCTCGGGGTAGCTTCGAGAATATTAACGAGTAACATTAACCGTCAGATACTGATCAGTGTAAAGCCCGCCATCGTCTGCCCGCCCCCAGAGCAGGTAAGTACCCGGCTCATCAAACGTGACTGACACTTCGTGAACTCCATCCTCCGGAAGCTTAGGTGGAATCCACAACCAGCTCCAAGGCGAATTAGCAGAAGTGCGAGTATCTTCCCAGGGCTTGATCTGCGGCGGGTCGAAAGTAACAGACTCTTTCACATTACCCCACACTGACTCAGGAGCACGATAGACATTCCATGACAGGTACAGGCCGTTGTTCTTGGCAACAGTAGGTCTAATCGGCGCCATGTCCATCATTCTCTTACGAATCATAGCGGGTGTTGCAAGAGCGGCGGCAGCACCGCCAATTAACCTGGCGCGTTTCATCGGATCAAAGGGAGTCGGCACACCATCATCGCTTACTCGAGTCTGAAAAGTCAGCGGCTCGCCTACACGCGCAGTTCGAGTCTCGTCTCCGATTAATTCACTAACCGGAGGGATATTTGCTCTGGTTTCGGCATCTGACGACCCTGCCCCCAGAGCTCCTGTCTCAGACATGATGATAATATTATCAATCTTGTAATCTTCACGGAGTGTTCCGTAGGCGGTTCGAGTCAGACCGTTAGGTGAAGTTAACTCCCAGGCCAATTCTCCCTCGTCGCCAAAATCACTTGGAACGATGATATCGAAGGTGAACCTGTTGCGCCGGGGCAGGAAGTGGGTAGGCTGTCCACGGTCCGCCTCGCCAGTTGTGAAGCGATTGTTTATCCCAACCGGAACATCGAGCTCTTCTTCCCAGTTATGATTAAAATAGCCAAACGTGAGAGTGTAAGTTCCATCATCATTCTCGAGCCAGCCTTCATAGGCCACATCAACGTGCTGACCATGGGTATAGGTATTTCTAGTATAGCCATACGCCTGATCTGCGCTCGCGATAGAAGGCGGTAAAGTTAATGTAGCAGCAAGCACTGCGGCCATAAATCCAAATAGTTTCTCGGTTTTCATATCTCACCTGTCTGTTAAGAGCGTCGATGCTCCTAAATCTAGATTGATGTTTCCAGACCAGACTCCCTCCATGGTGAAGTGAAGCCTAGTCGCTCTATATCGTTACTACTCGCTTCCACCACCCGATGATTCCTCGATCGGCCATACCAGTGGTGCTAAACACAGTGGGCAACCAATCACGTGATCATTAGGCCCCAAGTTTAAATTCTGACGCCGCTTCTCCATTTCTTCGTCGAATTGCTCATCAGTCATAGTTACTCTGGACCCCAAATCGATGAACATATTGGTTACCGATCGGTTCCCTGAGCCCTGCCAATTACGCGGATCTGGCACATTCATATTGGCACTGGTGTTGTCGAAATAACCGGTGATGTGAAGCACGGTGCCTGCGGGCAGCAGCGGAGTGTAGTCATCCTGAAACCCATAGCCCCTTACCCAGTTGTGGTCATAGCCCACACAGGAAAGAGTCTCTACGGTGTAACCCCAGATCGCCTCCAAACACATGCGCTCGCCGGGCGCATGAAGATGAGGCTCAAAGGTAATGACCTTGGTGTTCTCGCTCAGCACCTGATAGGCATGGAGTTCTTGATCCCTCGCATTACCCTCTACGCTGATATCTACACCATTACCTATAGTGCTCACCCTAGAGCGATACTTCGGCTCATAGCCTTCTGGATGAAAAGTGAAACCGAGCTGCAGATGTCCGGTGGTATCACGCCCATTGGAATGCATGTGAACCGAATCTGTATAGAAGGCAGAATTTGCTTTAAGTAGAGGCCCCGCATCTGGATCGAATACATCACCATTACGGCCCACTTCATGCACAGGCCAATTGACGGCCTCACCTGGAATCACGTCGCCGTTCTCATCCAATACTTCAGTCCGCCAGATCATATGGTGAAAAATAAACAAACCACCTACGGTATCAGACGCTTCGGCCCCTTCGCCCACATCGTTTACTTCCACAATTTCTATCGATTTGACATAACGATCTTTCGTCAGCCCAGTTGGAATGCTTGGAATTTCACCCCACCAATCTGGACGGCCCGCTTCCATAAAGAAATCTTCAGTATTAACAATCAGGTCTGGCTCACCCAGCTTCCACTTGGTGGCATCATCAAACACCAGTGCCTCGGGAGCGTCTGCAACGTCTCCCTTGGGAGTTCCGCTTCGAGCCCAGGTGGAAATAGCCGCTATCTCTTCATCACTGAGAGAAGGGTCATCCTTATAGTGTTGTATGCCCACATTTTTCTCTGCGTACCACGGCGGCATAGCACCCGCACGATCCCTGAGGCCGGTCTTGTATTCTATTAGCCCTGCATAAGGGGCAACCTGGTCATAGTCAATCAGTGGCATGGGAGCCACGCCTGCGGGACGATGACAGGTTTGACAACTGCGCTGCAAAATTGGCTCGATATCTTTGTGGAAAGTGACTTCCTGAGCCTGTATGGCTGGCGTAAGTACCAGACAATAAAAGGCAAACAACAAGCCCCTATTTAGAAATGTTGAAACTGGCATGTATCTCTCCTTTCTCAATCACAAGGTCTAATCCGGCTTCGATCACGAAACAATCAACTTAAGCGGATTACATTTAATTTTGGATTCTATTAGAAACAGTTTTCAAATCAGATTCTTCCTAAATACTGATGAAAGCTGACTGTATTCTAGTTATCAGAAGAAACCTTGATCTTGATCAAGAAGGGAGCCCCGTCAAAGAAGGGGCTAGAGACATGGGGAGACAGCGAGGTGATTTACGGGAGTGAAGCACCCTGATTGTGTCTGTCTGGATTAACGCTGGGGACCATCCCCGATGGTGCTAGGCAGACCGAAACTGGGACTCGAATTCAACACGTCCAGCCTCATCGTAGCCCTCTCATTCTGGGACAGCCACTTCTCATAGGTTTGACAGACGCGCCTTCGAATATAGGTGGAGGTTCCAGCCTGTTCCATGCAATAAACCTGTTCAGCAAGGGGCACTGTCCGATTGAAGGCGGCCAGCTCTCCTTCACTCATAGCTGAGAAGGAGGTACGATTGCTATTGCAGGCAGAAACGAGGGCGGTTAGAACCGCTAGAAGTAGAAATTTCATGACGCTCATTGTAACCTCGAAGAGTGAAGAGGAACAATGCCGACTAGCAATGGAAAGCTTAGAAACAATGCTACTAACCTGGCAAGCTGATCAAACGAGTCAGCCCACCGCATTCATTGCTTAATCCCCGACACCCATAGCCAGCTGATAGCCGTCTCTGGTCGACTCCAGTGCACCAGCCTTTCCTCTCTAAGAGCTGAGTCCCTGAGCAAATTTCTAGCCTGGTCGTCGCTATAGCCGATCGCCCATTCCGTATGCTGCTCTCCCTCATTGAGTTCTTCGTTTATATTTGAGAGGAGATTGAAGACGACCTTGCCACCGGGCTTTAACACTCGCTCGACGCTGCGGAGAATGTTTTGTGTATATTCGCGAGGGATATGCTGAAAAACGGTAAAAATATAAGCTACGTCAACACTGGCCGGTAGAACGTCGGCCGGAAGAGAGTCGGGCCCGTTTACATAGAAAACTATGTTATCCAGATGCTCACAGTTTTTTGTCGCCGCGGCAATTACGTGCTCCGAAATATCAGTACCAATTACTTTTTCGTAGTTGTTAGCCATCCAGTTAACAGACCTTCCAAAACCGCAGCCTATATCCAGTGCGGTGCCAGTTCTGGGCAGATCGAACATCTTATACAACCACAGCGATTCAGTTCTTTTTATGCTTCTCTCAAGAGTGTCCGAATACGGCACAGGCATCGACACGTTCTGTGTCTCGAAGTTTAGAGCGATTACCGCATTGTCGAGTTCAAGGTCTTCCTTCGAAGGGCTGTGGCCGTGGAAGTCGGTATAGTGAGGATGGTTTGTAAAGTAGCCATCTCGCTGCATTTCTTCCCACATACGCCTAAATTCATCACTTTTCATAGCTACTAATTAACTCCTACCCTGTGCGCCACTATCTCTGTTCAGTACTAATTATTTAGATTTCTGGCCAGGGAAACAGATCAACAGGAGGCACATCCAGGTTAACGTCATTGCCCCGTGCCATGACAAAGGTCGGCCTCATCAGCGCCGAAATATCTTCAAGCGGATTACCGGCGGTGGCAATAATATCTGCATCTTTGCCAGCCTCTATGGTACCGGTAATGTCAGTCAGATCCATCAGGTCTGCCGCATTGACAGTGGCGGAGATTAGTATGTCTCGCTCTGCCATACCCGCCTCGTTCATGAGCACCATCTCATAGGCGTTAGTGCCGTGATCGTTCACGCCCGCATCGGTACCAAAGGCAATCTTTACGCCTCGCTCGTAGGCGATCCTAAGCGCATTCCTCATTACCGGGCCGACTTCAAGCGCCTTCTGTCGAACCTCGGGAACGAAAAAATCAGGCCTCTCAGTGGCGATTCGCTCCACTGTGTAACCTGCAATCAGAGTCGGCACCAGATAGGCGCCTGTCTGAACGAACAGCTCGGCCGTCTCCTCGTCCAGATAGGAGCCGTGCTCTATGGAATCAACGCCTGCTCGCAGCGCCGCCTCCAAACCAATTTTCCCATGTGCGTGGGCGGCGACTTTCCTGCCCATCGCATGCGCAGCCTGAACCAACGCAACTTGTTCCTCATCGGTAAATTGCTGGCCAGTTCCTGTTGCGGTCAGACTAAGCACGCCTCCTGTTGCTACATATTTTATGTGGTCGGCGCCATACTTCACTTGAGTCCGTACTGCCTTTCGGCACTCAGCCACGCCATCGCAAACTCCGGAATGTGGATGAGGAAATACGTCGTCACGAAAACCACCGCCATCGCCATGCCCACCCGTTGGCGTTATCCCCTGACCTGCGGCTCTAATGCGCGGGCCCATTACTATCCCTTGATTGATGGCATCGCGTAGCGCAAAGATTGCATTTCTATCACCGCCTACATTCCTAATCGTTGTAAACCCGGCTCGCAATGTACGCATACCAAACTCAAGCCCCATCAGCGTACTGAGTTGTGATGAACGCGTAACGCGAATTTCACGACCGTTTGGTTCCTGCTGACTGAGAATATGTGTATGTGCGTCAATGAGGCCAGACATGACAAACTGATCTGTTAGATCAATCACTCTGGCGTTCGCCGCACCGCTCACCTGTGATGGCAAGACATAGCCATCGCGCACTTCAATAATCTCATTATTCCTAACAATGATACTTTGTTCAGACCTGACATCTTCACGCGCATCGCTGAGCAGCGTGCCGGCATGAATGATCTTCCATTGGTCAGCCACCTGCGCAGACAGAGCAGTACTGAGAATCATCGAAACCACAAACAGGATATTCCTTACCATGACAACCCCTTAGATTATTACGCTAGTTCGGAAATCATGATAGCAAACAACGCTGAGACAATAGGCTCTAATTTGGCACAGACAGAAGCTGCTCTATATTTCGTTCGCTGATAGTTGCGGCACGCCTAAGCACCTGAGCTTCTTCTCGAATCGCGACACTCTGAGGTCCATAGCTGGCTCAAGCCTAGCCAAGGTTTTTGCAACTAGGCTAAGTGTAGAACCCCAAATGGAGGAAACTGTGAATTGCGGCTAACAATCGGCCCTCGGTAGCAGTCGATTTACCAGCCTTTATGGTGCAGGAACTAGAAATTATTACGGATCAGCCACATCCCCACCAAGTTATCGAACATCTGTTCTATATTGCTAAAAATGAGTATTTTAGTAGCATTTTTGTATCTTTTGGTGACGCATCTCATGCGCTTTTGAGCGTCTGGAATACCCCTTTAGGAATAGTTGGAAGGGTCATTGTTAGTATGATATACCTACGTAATCGCTTTATTCGGTGTGATCTGCGCAAGGTAATACGGCGAGTAATTAAAGATATAGTCTTAAATAATAAAATATAAATACTTCAGGGAGTAACAGAATGACCCCCCACAATCGTTCTAGTAAATTTAAGCGCTCGATTCTCTATACCAGCGTAGCCTTGGGCATGCTGGGCACGCCTTATTACGCATCTGCACAGGATACAAATGTCGAAGAGGTCATTGTTACAGGATCTTATATCCGACGCAGCGAGGGCATCATCGCCGCCTCGCCGATAACCACACTTTCTGCCGATGATCTGGTTCAACAGGGCACGCTGAATATGGCCCAGGTTGTTCAGAACATGACGTTCAACAACGGCTCCGGTGTAACCAACTCGATTCAGGCCAGTGGCGCCTCAAGTAACAGCGCCGCCTTCAACCTGCGCGGACTGGGCACAAGGGCAACGCTTCAATTAATAGATGGCAAGCGAGTCACCAACCCTAACGTGCAATGGTTATTGCCAGCCATCGCTATTCAGCAGATGGATATCGTGACAGACGGTGCCGCCGCACTGTACGGCACGGATGCCGTGGCGGGCGTTGTCAACATACTGCCTTACAAGTCCTATGAAGGCCTCAAGATTGAACATTTCAACGAAGAAGATTCACGCGGAGACTTCAGAGACCAGACCACATCGTTTCTGTGGGGCAAAGATCTTGGAGCCGGCGTAGATGTCGTAGTAGCAGGCTCCTTCAGACATAACGGTACCCTAGAGTGGACCGATAGACCCAAACTCGCCCTAGCCGGCCTGACCGACAACAGTGGTGCCAATCCTGCCAACTGGAATGTGCCACAGCGTGATGATAATGGCGCACTGCTCGGGACTACCCGAAGCACCCCAGACCCTATCTGTGGCACAGACCCGGTCACAGACCCTCTGGTACAGGGAGGCAATAAATTTGGAACTCTCGCACTGGGACGTTGCTGGTTTCCTTTCGCGGACACTAGAGATTTCCTAGAGCAGAAAACCCAAGCCTCACTGTATTCCAATATCAATTGGGAAGTGAATGAAGACCTATCCCTGTCAGGGCAGGTTCTATGGGGTAGATGGCAAGGCCACGGACGCCAGAATCAGGGAAATCCTGGTACGAGATTTGGCGATCTGCCCACCGTGCGCGGCGAATTGCCAGGCAACCCTTTTAGGGCGATGGCGGGTGACGGCCGCGAGCTGTTTGCTCAACCATTGCTCGATGGCAACGGCATGATACTCAGCGACCCCTATGGCAATCAGCAACCTCTTCGTGATGCAAACGGCGCTGTTGTGTTGGCCAATAACCAATTCGCTAATATAGCTACCGACCCGAACGGCGGCGTGCCATTTAACGAAGACGTGCCTTTTAGTAGTGCTTGGCTACCCTTCGGCCTTGCCAACACTAACCCAGCAATATTCGGCGGGCCCGGTAGCGACCAGATCAGCCGCAAAGAGAATGACGAGCGCGACATGCGTCTCGCCTTCGGCGCCGACTTTACCGTACCTTATTTGGACGGATGGGAAGGCTCTGCAACCTATATGTTCGGACAGCGTAATGTAGTTAGCGCGCAGACTCAGCACTTTAGCTTCAGCGCGGTAGAACAGGGCCTCAATTGCGACCAGGTTCGTGACGCCGGCGCCTGTTTCAACCCGTTCGGCGCTGCCGATGCCTCACCGATGCGCACTCCGCAGGCCGTGGCAGACGCTATCTACACACGAGATCGTGTAGATGACAAAGACACGCTGCAGACCTTCGATCTGGTCATCAACGGCACCATCGCCCCGGGTGGCTTCGAGTTACCGGGCGGCACAATCGGTGCAGCATTCGGCTATCAGCGTCGTGATGAAACCGATGAGAACGTACCTACTTTTCATCAACAGCGCGATGATCGCCTGAATAGTATCGGAGCCTATCCGACAAAATTCAGCCGCACCAGTGACTCGTACTTTGCCGAATTCTCGTTCCCAATTCTTGATAACCTCGAGTTCAGCGCCTCGGTGCGTGATGAGCAATTCAGTACTGGCCAGGGCGATGTCGTTAGCAAGTTCGGCATCACTTACGCGCCTGCTGACTGGGTGACACTGCGCGCCACTCAGGGCGAGGCCTTCATTGTGCCAACCCTGAATCAGCTTAATGCGCCAGACTCCTGCGCCCTCAGTAACGTGGATGACCTGTTCACCACGTTCTCGGGCTTCATCACTTCCTGTAGAACGGGTAACCCGAACCTGTTTTCGGAGACTTCGGACAGTATTTCAGTCGGCATCGATTTAATGCCTCTGGATGGTCTGGATATACATCTAACCTACAGTGAAACTGACTTCGTTGACCGGATTGTGGATACCACGACTCAGGACATCGTGAGAGCGGATTTTGCAAAATTCCAGGGCGCAACCGGCTTTGTTGCTACCGATGCGAATCCATTTCCTTCGGTTGCCCAGCTGACGGATTGGGTAAACAACCCACTATCTGACAAGCGCATTCAGCGAGACCCTCTGGATATCGAAACCACCACTCGCATCAACCGCAGCGAGACGAACGCGTCGACCATGCTAGTTAAAGCCTGGGATATCCAAGCTAACTACAGCTTCGACCTGGACGCTTTCGGCTTGGGTAGCTGGGGTAATTTCCGCACAGGCTTAAATGCTACCTACGTGGACACCTACACCTGGCAGGAGTCTATTCTTACGCCTGTACGTGAGGCGAAGGGCAATCAGAATAACTCCTACGGCGCGGTGCCGGTTATTCCTGAGTGGCGAGCGAATGCGAACATCGGCTGGTCGCTTGGACACCACGGCTTTAACGCAACGGTGCGTTACGTCGACGAGGTGATCTTCGACGCGAACGAGTTCAGCTTTCAACGCTTCCTGCGCCCTGAAAACCTCTGGACTAGTACTGACATAGTCCGTGCATGGACCCAGACCGATATGTTCTATACCTATAGTGATTTAGAATTGCTCGGAGGTTCGGCAGCAATCAGTCTTGGTGCCCGCAACGTGTTTGATCGCGAAGCGCAGAAGACTGGCATGATCGCCGGTGCTATCTCGCAGATCCAGAACCCATTTGGACGCATTTTTTATGCACGCGTTAACTATGAGTTCTAAGGACGCTAAACTCTAGCGCAGACAGGGAGAAGTGCTTGTAGTTATAAGCACACATCCTTTGAAGAGAAGCCCAGCAATATTGCTGGGCTTTTTTTGCGTCTAGGAATAGTTGACTGAGCGCGTTAGTAACTTGAACCTGCCAGCTCAGAGTAAATTGGATTGCTAGACTAGGTCGCGGCGATTACTAGAATAAGGCTTATCGCGACAAGCACGATACCCAGGCATTCCTTCAACGTGATTCTTTCCCCGAAGTAGAAGTAGGTTATTAGAAGTGTTACTACAAATTCCGTCTGCCCGAGAGTTTTGACAAGCGCCGCATCCTGCAGGCTCATCGCCGTAAACCATCCCACCGAACCTGCCAGAGAAGTGAAGCCTATGAACAGGCAGGACTTCCATCGAATCATCAGCAAGAATAGTTGATCGCGCTCCCTAAGCAATACATACAACAGGCACATTACGGTCTGAATGCTCACCATAAATAGCAGCACCGCAGATGCGCTCAACAGCCTCGGCACATGCAATGACAGAGATGCCTCTCGAATCCATAGAGATGCCAGGGCAAAACCAAGGCCCGCCCCGACTCCATACTTGATGCTCTCATTCTCTGTCAGGTCACGCAGGTTAAGCTGCCAGTTACTAGCGACGAGAACGCCCGCTACGCCGACAAGAACCGATAGATAGGCCATGACACTTAGCACTGCCGAAAAGAATACGGCACCGAGGATGGCCGTTAGCAATGCCTCCGTCTTCGCCAGGGCAGTTCCAACAGCGAAGTTGCGCAGCGTCAGCGCCTTAATCAAAAACACGGTGGCGAAGATCTGCGCTACGGCGGCCAAAATTGCGGCACGATAGAAGACTGCGTTGCCGGTGATGGCTTCGCCTTGATAGAAATTCTTTAGAGCCAGAAAATACAGAACTGCAAAGGGCAAACCAAATAGATACCGCGCGAGCGTTGCCGCTAGCACGCTAATGCTCTGCGCGACCTGTTTCTGCGCGGCGGTACGAACCGACTGCATAACGACAGCTAGTAATGTAAATACTATCCAGGCTTCCATAGACGCACTATACCGAAGAGATCTGGGAAAGCCTAAAGCAGGAAAGGAGGAAGGAAGCTAGCGAGTTAGCCTGTCAGCGAAGTCGAAGCACTTGGCGAATCGCTTATGCGTGCTAGAATCATAGCTCAATCGATTGAATCTTCGTTCACAAAATGGGGAAAGCAATGTACCTGAAAATTCAGCTTTTTGCTGTCCGACAAAAACTTGTAATTCCGCTTTTCTTACTCCTGTGCAGCACGGCCTTTGCCGCCGAACGCGCCGAGAGAACGATCGATATTGGACATGCCCAGCTGCAGGTCGATGTGTGGGAATCTACCTTAAGCAATGATGAAACCATAATCGCCCTGCCCGGCTCCGGCGGCGATATTAGCCGCTATAAATATCTCGCTCCACTTCTTGCCGACGCCGGCTACCGTGTCGTCGCGGTAAATCAGCGCGGGATAATGGGTAGCACCGGCGAGCTGGAGGGACTGACACTTTATGACTATGCTGCAGATCTAATCGCCATTATCGATGCCCTTGAATTAGAAAAAGCACATCTGCTTGGGTGGGCACTGGGCAATAGAACCTCTCGCGCCGCTGCCACCGACTATCCCGAGCGAGTCTCCAGCATCTCCCTCATTGCGGCGGGAGGTCTCGCCAAGCCATTGACCACCCCAGGCGAGCTTGGCAGCCTGTTGGGTGACTCAACTCTGTCCGAGACCGAAAAATTTCAATTGGCAAAACGAACACTCTTTTCACCACATACTCAGGATGAGCTGGTTCTGGACTATGTCAGAGGCTTAAATTACTGGCCCGACGCGCGGCGCTCCCAGAGTCAGGCGAACCGAGCTACGCCACTAGAGCAATGGTGGGCAGGTGGCAACGGACCCATGTTAATAGTCCAGGGCGTAGACGACAAGACTGCCCCGCCAGAGAATGGCAGGCTAATGAAGGAAGAATTCGGCGATCGAATTACCCTGGTTAACCTGCGGGCGGCCGGCCATGCAATAGGGCTGGAAAAGCCTCAGGAAACCGCAGAGGCGATACTCGACTTTCTGGGCAAACACCCCATATCCCCGTGAACTAGCTCCCATAGTGCGCTAGACTATTGCTCCTCAAGACGGAGCGTAAGATCAGGGGCCTAGCATTGTCAGCAGCATCTCTTAATGAAACAGCGAAGACTTCATCTGCGCCGCGATCGAAGCGACAGTGGCTTCGTTTCGTTACCGCCGCCAGCCTGTTCGATGGCCACGATGCGGCAATCAATATCATGCGCCGCATTCTGCAATCCAGTGGCGCCGAAGTTATTCACCTGGCACACAATCGCTCGGTTCAGGACATCGTCGAGGCTGCAATTCAGGAAGACGTCGATGCAATTGCTATCAGCTCCTACCAGGGCGGGCATATCGAGTATTTTAAATACCTCGTAGACCGACTCCGCGAACTGGGCGCCGATCATATAAAAATATTTGGCGGCGGCGGCGGCGTTATCATTCCCGCCGAGATTGAAGAATTACACGACTATGGCGTAACCCGCATCTACTCCCCTAACGATGGACAGACTATCGGCCTGCAGGGCATGATCGATGACATGCTAAATCGCTGCGGCAGCGGCAAGAGCCGCCCTGCCGCTCCCGATCTAACACAGCTGGGAGAGGGTGACAGGCTCATCCTGACCCGCGTTATTACCGGCATCGAGAATGAAGAATATGCCGATCTAGAACTCCTATCCCTAAAACAGCAAGCATCGACTCAGGTGAAAACACCCATTCTCGGAATCACGGGAACCGGCGGTGCCGGCAAGTCCTCATCGACGGACGAGATAATACGGCGTTTTCGTCAGGACAGCAGCGACTCCCTGAAAATTGCAGTGTTGGCTATCGACCCCACAAGAAAAAAGACAGGTGGCGCCTTGCTGGGTGACCGGATTCGAATGAATGCCATCGGTCATCCAAATATATTCATGCGCTCCGTCGCCACTAGAGATTCTTCCGTCGAGATACCCGAGAGGCTAAGCGAAATTGTCGCCACAATAAAAGTCTCCGGCTTCGACCTGATCATTATCGAGACCCCCGGAATCGGCCAGGGTGATGCGGGCATCGTGCCCTTCGTAGACACTTCCCTGTATGTAATGACTCCCGAGTTTGGGGCCGCCAGCCAACTAGAAAAGATCGACATGCTCGACTATGCCGACATATTTGCGATCAACAAATTCGATCGCAAGGGGAGCGAGGATGCGCTAAGAGATGTTTGCAAGCAGGTGCAACGCAACCGCGAAGCCTTTACGCAGATGCCAGATGAAATGCCCGTCTTCGGAACGATCGCATCGAAGTTTAATGATGACGGAATAACTGCCCTGTATCAGGCCCTGGTACCGCTACTGCGTACACATGGGCTGCCAGATTACGAACAA
>Ga0209308_10001041_pt1 | contig 26794 bp, 26 predicted proteins | sample COGITO_mtgs_1204_3_FD_184806 | JGI IMG/M metagenome (GOLD analysis project Ga0209308, IMG submission 184806) | Pelagic marine microbial communities from North Sea - COGITO_mtgs_120405 (SPAdes) (version 2) | ecosystem: Environmental > Aquatic > Marine > Epipelagic ...
GATTTCACTTTCCAATCTGAACACACTGAAGAAAGAAAAAAAAGTAAAACCACAAGGGGAACTCACCCAGTTGAGCTTGCCTTTTTAAATGGTCGAAACCCGAAGCGTATTTACCATTCCCAGAGATTTAATGGGCATGGCGGCGAGGTTGATTACAAAATCTTCTTTTTCTACAAACCCTTTTTTAAATGCAATTTCATTGATTTCTTCAACCGTTTTGTCAGTACTATTAAAATTGTCGTAGTAAAACGTTTTGACTCCCCACAACAGGCTCAACTGATTGAGGATTTTTTTATTAGAAGTAAAAACTAATACGAGCGATTGGGGTCGCCAAGCAGAAATTTGAAATGCAGTATACCCGCTATTTGTGAGTGTACAGATGGCTTTTGCAGTAATATCGTTTGCCATGTGGGCAGCGTGGTAACAAATGGATTTGGTGATGAATCGCTTTGTACGAATGCTGGGTGGGCTTTGGGGTACATTGATCAAATCAGAATTTTCTACAGAGGCAATTATATCGGATATAGTGTTGATGACTTCCACAGGATATTTTCCAACGGAGGTTTCTCCTGAGAGCATTACCGCATCTGCGCCGTCCATTACGGAGTTTGCCACATCATTTACTTCGGCACGGGTAGGGGTTAAGCTGTCGATCATGGTTTCCATCATCTGGGTAGCAATGATGATTGGGATCCTCGCTTTTTTTGCTAAATGCACCAAACGTTTTTGAAGTAAGGGAACTTCTTGTGCTGGGACTTCCACCCCGAGATCTCCCCGAGCCACCATCAAGCCGTCGGAATAGGCAATGATTTTATCAATATTTTCAATCGCCTCAGGTTTTTCAATTTTAGCAATGATAGGAATTTTTCGATCGAGATGTTTGGCCATTAATTCCTGGAGGTCAATGATATCTTGACTAAATCGCACGAAAGAAAGTGCAATCCAATCGATATCCTGAGTGAACATAAACTCCGCATCTTTAACATCTTTTTCGGTTAAAGCGGGCAGTGAAATATTGGTATTGGGTAGATTTACACCTTTGTTGGATTTAAATGGACCTCCCTGGATGACTTCAGCTTTCACTTCGTTGACATGATTCGTGTCCAAAACTTCAAAGATCAACTTTCCGTCATCGAGTAAAATACGTTCTCCTTTGGAAACATCTTTGGGAAAGTTTTTATAATTCATATAGGCTTTTTGAGCGTCCCCTTCAAAGGGAGCGTCAGTCGAAAAGACAACCTGATCTCCAGGAAATACTTCTGTGCCTTCTTTCATTTTTCCAACTCGGAGTTTTGGGCCTTGTAGATCTCCTAAAATGGCGGTATTGGTGTTGAGTTTTTGATCTACTTTCCGAATCATTTGAATGCGCTTGGAAACATCCTCGTAAGTAGCATGAGAAAAGTTGACACGAAAAACATTTACTCCTGCTAAAATCATTTTTTCCAACACCGATTCGGAAGAGGTCGCAGGTCCTAGTGTCGCGACTATTTTAGTCTTTTTGATAAAATTCATTACTCCAATATTTGGTTTGATTGGCTACTGATTTTTTCTAAAGAAATACGGTAGCACATCGAAATTAAGGGCCATTTTCTCAATTTATTTTGTAGGGTTGTAAGCAATGTGTTGTCCGAAGATTTTATAAAAAAATCAGCCTGTTTAAATTCAGTAAATAAAGATACTTCATTTCTTTCGGGAAGTTCAAATAAAGTGTCATTTTTTGATAAAGGACTGGATTTTTCTTGGATGGTTTTATTGGAGAGCAACAAACATTTTGTATCAGTATACAAATCCTCCCATTCGAAAAGCTGAAAGGGTCCTTGTTTCCGAAGATTTTCAAGATCTTTTTGTGAACGCTTTAATAAAATGGAAGAATGTTGATTGATATAAAAAGCAATTTGGTGTGCCTCCACAGGGGAATGAACAGCCACCCAATATTCTTCTACCGGATACTCTTCAACCTCTAGATGATAAATTTTTTGTCCCATTTTAGGAATTTAGAGGTTTGGGGTTTATTTTCAAAATTCGTGCTGCTACACGCGCTGCTTTTTCCTCTGCTTTTTTTTTGGATAAGGCTTTGGATTTTGCCAAAGGTTCTCGATCTAAAAAAATCTGGGCAGTATAGCTGATTTTGGGATTGACACCGGCATCTTCTTCAGTGATAAATTGAATTTCTTTTTTTTGTTTTTGTCCCCACTCGATCAAAAAAGCTTTGTAACTCAACACCAAACTTTCTAGGCGTTCCATATCGACATTAGGGAGGATGATTTTTTTGATCACATAGTTTTTGGTTTTCTCGTACCCTCTATCGATAAACAAGGCTCCAATCAAAGATTCTAGGAGATTGCCGTGTATATCATCGCCAAAATTTTTATGGTGATTTGAGATTTGCGCTAATTCAAAAAGTCCCATTTCTTTTCCGATCTGATTCAGTTTCACCCGACTCACAATCTTAGCCCGCAATTTGGTCAAGGCACCTTCTTTGGCCAAAGGGTAATATTGAAACAAATATTCTGCTACAATGCTAGTCAGTAATGCATCACCTAGAAATTCAAGTCGTTCGAAATTGACAGCCTCTCCTTTCACGTTTTTTAGATTTAAAGAACGGTGCGTAAAGGCTTCTTTATAAAGGGCTTTATTTGAGGTTCGAATACCTAATTTTTCCTGAAATTTAGAAAAAAAATTCCTGGATGATGCCATTCGGGAATTTCGTATGTAGTTCAGGAATTTCACACTCCCAATTTAATTTATTTTTTTGAACAGTACACAGGCATTGTGTCCTCCAAAGCCAAAAGTATTGGAGAGGGCAACGTTTACGGTTCTTTTTTGTGCTTTACCAAAAGTGAAATTAATTTTTTGATCAATTTCTTCGTCAGGGGTTTGGTGGTTTATTGTGGGGGGAACTACTCCGTGTTTTATCGCCATTATCGAGGCAATGGCTTCTACCGCTCCCGCAGCACCCAGGAGGTGACCAGTCATGGATTTGGTAGAATTGATATTCATAGCATAGGCATGGTCGCCAAATACTTTTACAATGGCACTGGATTCCGCAATATCTCCTAGAGGAGTAGACGTACCATGCATATTGATCGCATCTACTTCAGTAGGGTCTAGTGCTGCATCTCGAAGGCAGTTTTCCATCACCTTTGTAGCTCCCAGACCCTCGGGATGAGGCGCCGTCATGTGGTGGGCATCAGCAGAGAGTCCTCCTCCAGCAAGTTCGGCATAGATAGTTGCTCCTCGAGCTACGGCGTGCTCATACGCTTCTAAAATTAAAGCCCCTGCTCCTTCGCCCAATACAAATCCGTCACGATCCTTATCAAAGGGGCGAGAGGCAGTTTTGGGATCCTCATTTCTTTTGGAAAGTGCGTGCATGGCATTAAATCCTCCAATTCCTGCTTTGGTTACGGCAGCTTCTGAACCACCTGTTACGATCACATCTGCGTAGCCCAAACGAATGTAGTTCAGGGCGTCGATCATAGCGTTCGATGCCGAAGCACAGGCTGAGACTGTAGCAAAGTTAGGCCCTCTAAAACCGTATTTGATTGAGATTAGCCCAGGGGCAATGTCCGCAATCATTTTTGGGATAAAAAAGGGATTGAACCTCGGGTTTTCATTACCTGTAGCAAAGTTCAATACTTCGTTTTGAAAGGTTTCAAGGCCACCTATTCCAGCACCCCAAATTACTCCTACTCGGTCTTTGTCTACAGTATCCAGTTGGAGTTGCGAATCTTCAATAGCTTCGGCAACGCTAACGAGGGCATACTGTGCAAAACGGTCGTATTTTCTTGCTTCTTTGCGATCAAAATGATCTAAAGGATCAAAATTTTTAAGCTCACAAGCAAATTGGGTTTTAAATAAAGTCGGATCAAAATAAGTAATGGGGGCTGCCCCACTGGTACCAGACAATAATCCCTCCCAATATGCTGAGAGGGTGTTTCCAATTGGTGTAAGGGCTCCCAATCCGGTAACTACTACGCGTCTTGGTTTCATGGCGCTTATTTAATCAGCTTGTTCAATAAATTTGATTGCTTGACCAACAGTTGCGATGTTTTCAGCTTGGTCATCTGGAATTTGGATATCAAATTCTTTTTCGAATTCCATGATCAATTCCACGGTATCCAATGAGTCTGCTCCTAAGTCGTTGGTGAAGCTTGCTCCATCCACAACTTCGTTTTCATCAACCCCTAGCTTATCAACTATGATGGCTTTTACTCTTGAGGAAATGTCTGACATAATTAATCTTTGTTTAAATTAAAAGTGTCAACAAAAATATAAAACTTTAAAGGAATTCAACGGATTGAGATTGAATATTAACCTTAATTTTGAGTAACGATAACAGTTATCTTGTCTTACAACAGGTCATTGCTGAGTTTTTTATTTTAAATGAAACAAAAAATTATCTTATTTGCATCTGGAAACGGAACTAACGCGGAAAACATCTGTCATTTTTTTGAACACGTTCCAAAGGTCGAAATTGCAGGAGTTTACACGAATAATTCTAGTGCGGGTGTTATACAAAGGCTTGAATCCCTAGGCCTACAAGCAGAAGTTTTTGACAGAAATGCATTTCAGGACGGAACGCTCCTCAGTCGAATACAATGTAAGCAACCTACTTTAATCGTGTTGGCAGGATTTTTATGGAAGATAGGTCAGGAATGGGTACGGGCTTTTCCAGATACAATCGTAAACATCCACCCTGCACTTTTACCTAAATACGGAGGTAAAGGGATGTACGGACAACACGTTCATCAGGCGGTTAAAGACAATCGGGAAACGGAAACTGGGATTACCATTCACTACGTCAACGAAGCCTATGACGAGGGAGCTATTATTTTTCAAAAAAAAGTAAGCCTGCATCCCAACGATTCTACAGAAGATATTGCAGCCAAGGTCCATCAATTGGAGTATACTCATTTTCCAAAAGTGATCCATTCTTTACTCAATAAAGACGCCCCATGAAGGCTAAATCAGTTTATCTCTACACCGATGGATCCTCGCTAGGGAATCCTGGTCCTGGTGGCTATGGCATTATCCTAGAATGGGTAGGCATGTCCTATGTCAAAGAGTTCTCGGGAGGTTTTGCCCGCACCACAAACAATAGAATGGAATTACTAGCTGTAATTATAGGGTTGGAATTACTCAAAGAATCGGGAATGGAGGTAGTTGTTTACTCGGATTCGAAGTATGTGGTTGATGCGGTTGAAAAAAAATGGGTTTTTGGCTGGGAACAAAAAGACTTTAAAAACAAAAAGAACAGCGACTTATGGAGGCGCTTTCTGAAGGTACACAAAAAGCATAAGGTTCATTTTCAATGGATCAAAGGGCATAACCAGCACCCACAAAATGAGCGCTGTGACCAATTGGCAGTTCAGGCAGCAAAGGGTAAAAACCTGCCCTCGGATATCGTATTTGAACAAATTGAAAGCAAGCCTTCTTAATTGTTTACAGTCTTTGATAAATGTTGTAATAAAACACAATTAGCCACGTATAGTTTTTTTACTTTTGTATCATGAACAACAAACTTTTAGTTTTAGGCACTATGGCCTATGACGCAATAGAGTCCCCTTTTGGAAAAACGGGGAAAATATTAGGAGGTTGTGCTACTTACATCGGTTTGGCGGCTTCTCAATTCAAAATTGACTGTGGTTTGGTATCGGTAATTGGAGATGATTTTGAAACAGCACACACGGATTTACTAACCCAAAAAGGTTTGGATCTTTCAGGAGTAGCCACCATTGCTGGAGAAAAAACCTTCTTCTGGAGTGGAAAATACCACAATGACCTCAATATAAGAACTACTTTAGATACCCAACTTAACGTATTGACCAAATTTGATCCTAAGGTCCCGGAACAATTTAAAGACGCAAGTATCGTCCTGTTAGGAAACCTTGATCCCAATATTCAAGGAGCAGTTTTAGACCAAATGAAGGCTCCTAAACTAGTAGTGATGGACACTATGAATTTTTGGATAGAGAGTTATCGCGAAAAACTGGATGAGGTTGTTGGACGCGTGGATGTACTTTCCATCAACGATGAAGAAGCACGTCAACTAACGGATACGCACTCATTAGTAGAGGCGGCAAAGCAACTACAGGCTTTAGGGCCCCGATATGTCATCATAAAAAAGGGGGAACACGGTGCCTTACTTTTCCATGAGAACAAGATTTTTTGTGCCCCAGGACTTCCATTAGAGGAGGTTTTTGATCCAACAGGTGCAGGGGACAGTTTTATCGGTGGTTTTGCTGGATATTTATCACAGCGAGGGAAGATTACATTTGACGAAATGAAAACAGCGGTCATTATGGGATCTGCCATGGCCTCGTTTACTGTGCAAAAGTTTGGAACCGAATGTTTGGAAACCTTGACTCGAGAACAATTGCATCAACGCATTTTAGCTTTTAAATCTTTATCTGAATTTGAATTAACATAATACGACTATTCTAATGAGTGACGCGATAAAGCACGAGTGTGGAATTGCCCTTTTACAACTAAAAAAACCGTTGTCTTTTTTCAAGGAAAAATACGGAAGTGCACTTTACGGGATAAACAAGATGTATTTGTTAATGGAAAAACAGCACAATCGCGGACAAGACGGCGCAGGTTTTGCTAGCATTAAATACAATATGTCTCCTGGCCAACGCTACATCAGTCGTGTGCGCTCTGCGGAAAGCCAACCCATTCAAAAGATTTTTAAGACTATAAACGAACGGATTCAAAAGCAATTGGAGGTATCGCCAGATTTGCTCTCTCAGCCAGAAGAATTAAAACAACAGATTCCCTATGTAGGCGAACTGATGCTGGGTCATGTACGTTACGGAACGTTTGGGAAAAACAGTATTGAGAGTGTTCATCCCTTCTTACGACAAAACAATTGGATGCATCGAAATTTAATTGTAGCCGGAAATTTTAATCTGACCAACGTCAACCAGCTTTTCGACAACCTAGTAGATCTGGGACAGCATCCCAAAGAGCGTGCAGATACGGTCACTGTGATGGAAAAAATAGGACACTTTTTAGATGATGCTGTTGCAAAAATCTATAAAAACCTTCGCCACGAAGGATATACCAAAGCGGAGGCCTCTCCTTTGATCGCCGAGCGATTGAAACTCTCAAAAATTTTGCGTAAAGCGTCCAAAAACTGGGATGGAGGTTACGCCATGGCTGGATTGTTAGGTCATGGAGACTCTTTTGTACTGAGAGATCCTATAGGAATTCGTCCTGTTTATTATTATTCCGATGATGAAATTGTAGTGGTTGCCTCGGAACGTCCAGCCATTCAAACGGTCTTTAACATTGCCTATGAAAAGATTGAAGAACTTGAGCCGGGTCATGCTTTGATCACGAAAAAGGGAGGAGAAACAAGAATCAAAAAAATTCTAGAACCCCAGACCAAAAGAGCGTGTTCTTTTGAACGAATATATTTTTCAAGAGGTGGAGATTCGGAGATTTATCAAGAGCGTAAAGACCTGGGAAAAGCACTTTTTCCACTTGTCCACAAATCGATAAAAGGAGATTTGGAAAACACGGTTTTTTCATTTATTCCCAACACCGCAGAAACTAGTTTTTACGGGATGATAGGGGCTGTTCAAGATCACGTTAGAGCCTTGCTCACGGAGGAATTGACCAAAACCCAAACTCCTGATTTAAAGGCCATAACAAAAATGCTCAATCTCAAACCCCGGATTGAAAAAATTGCGATCAAAGACGCAAAATTAAGAACTTTTATTACGGAAGATAGTGATCGAGACGACCTTGTAGCGCATGTGTACGATATCACCTATGGTGTAGTACACGATACTGATAATCTGGTGATCATAGACGACAGCATCGTGAGGGGGACTACATTGCAAAAAAGTATTTTACGGATGTTAGACCGCTTGGGTCCTAAAAAAATTATTGTGGTTTCCAGCGCACCGCAAATACGCTATCCCGATTGCTATGGAATCGACATGGCAAAGTTGGAAGAATTTATCGCTTTTCGCGCCGCTTTGGTACTTCACGAGGACCGAGGAACTAAGGAACAAACAATTCAAGAGATTTATCAAAATTGTCTAAAAAGCATTGAAGAGCAAGTGGAGGTGCCTCCAAATTATGTCCAAGCCCTTTACGACCCCTTTAGCGCCATAGAAATTTCAAATAAAATTGCTGAAATGCTAAAATCCGATAAGATTAAGGCTGAGGTTGAAGTGATTTTTCAAACGGTTGAAGGACTGCACAAAGCCTGCCCTAAAAACTTAGGGGATTGGTATTTTACGGGGAATTATCCTACTCCAGGTGGTTGTCGGGTGGTGAATAAAGCGTTTATCAACTTTGTTGAGAAGAACAACAAGAGGGCTTATTAAAAAAAACCTGCACAAGGAAGTGGCAGGATTCAAAAAAGTAAAAAAGGCGATTCTAAGTTTGAGAATCGCCTTTTTTTATTTGTAAAATTTAAACTCCAGCAGTGTACAGTTCACTTACTTTATCCCAGTCAATAACATTAAAAAAGGCATTGATATAATCTGGGCGTCTGTTTTGGTAGTTCAAATAGTAGGCATGTTCCCAAACATCAATTCCCAAAATAGGGGTTCCCTCACAACCTATTCCGGGCATTAAGGGATTGTCTTGATTGGCCGTCCCACAAACCTCCACCGAGCCACCCTTGTGCACACAAAGCCAGGCCCATCCCGAACCGAATTGAGTTGCCGCAGCCTTTGAAAAAGCAGTTTTAAATTCATCAAAAGAACCAAAAGCGCTGTCCAAAGCTTCTGCCAAAGCCCCGCTAGGTGTCCCGCCACCGTTGGGAGACATGACTTGCCAAAACAAACGGTGATTGTAAAAGCCTCCTCCGTTATTGCGGACCGCTTTATTTTCTAAATCGAGCCCGGAGAGAATCTCTTCAATGGACTGGTCTGCTAAGGGAGAGTCAGCAATCGCGTTGTTCAGATTGGTAGTATATCCATTGTGGTGCTTGCTGTGATGGATTTCCATCGTACGTGCATCAATATGCGGTTCCAATGCGTCATAGGCATAGGATAAAGAAGGTAATTCAAAAGCCATAATTAATTTTTTTAAGTTTAAGCAAAATTAAAATTTCTTTTGTCAATGAAAGCCTAACTTATCAAAAGCCTTACATTTAAATTGTTTTTTTAACATTTTGAATACGACCAACTTTCATATCATCAATGCCTCAGCTGGGTCTGGAAAAACCCATACGCTGGTCTTGGAATACCTTAAAATTTTACTGAGTCAGGAAACCTCACAGCCGTTTCGGAGCATGCTAGCCTTGACTTTTACCAACAAAGCGGTGCATGAGATGAAGGCACGAATTTTAGAAACTCTAGTCTCGCTTTCTCAACCTCCTTCTAAAGAGGTGCACATGGCTACCAGTCTTTGTGATGCCTTGTCAATTTCCGAAGAGGAGCTCGCCTTTCGATCTGGCCAGATGCTGCGTAAGCTCCTTTTGGAGTACGGTAGTTTTGACGTGATCACACTCGACACTTTTACCCACAGACTGGTCCGTACTTTTGCTCGAGACTTTCAACTGCCTTATGGCTTTGAGGTTGCGTTGGACCCAACTGATTTATTTGAAGAAACCGTAGACTCCATAATTGCACAAGTAGGGAAAGACGAACTGCTTTCTGACTTACTGTTAACATTTAGCTTAAATAAAGTTAGGTCAGAAAAAGATTGGGACGTTCAAAAGGACTTGTCCGAATTTATTTCGATGTTACTCAATGAGAATGATCGCGAACCGATAGCCGATATAAAAAATAAAACCTTAGAAGGATTACAAGAAGATAAAAAACAACTAGAACGTGTATCAGAAAATGCTAAAAAAACAGCCCGACAATTTGCTACCGAGGCACTCAGTTTTTTAGACGAAAAAGGGTTAAAAGCTGAGGATTTCAAATTAAAACTGATGCACAAACACTTTGAAAATGTGGTAGATGAAGCCTTTACAAAACTTTATGGAAATCAACTTGAAGCTGCTTTAAATCAAGAGAAGCCCTTGTATAACAAAACATTGAATTCCTCAAAAAAAGTATTAATTGACGAAATTCAACCCGAATTACGGTCCTATTTTAATAAGATAAAAAAAGCAGTAGGGCAGTATGTAATCATTCAGCGTACAGTAAAGTCTTGGACTCCGAGAATTTTACTCCAACTGATGGAACAGCGCTTAAATGAAATCCAGAATGAAAAAGAAGTTCGCTTACTTGGAGAATTCAATAGAAAGATCAGTCACTTGGTTCAGGAAGAACCTGCACCTTTTATCTTTGAACGTCTCGGAACGCGGTATCAGCACTATTTTTTAGATGAATTTCAAGATACCTCTAGTTTGCAATGGTCCAATCTGGTTCCCTTAATCGGCAATGCAATAGAAAGTGAACGTTCTCTGGGTTCAAGTGGATCACTACTCTTGGTTGGAGATCCAAAGCAAGCTATCTATCGGTGGAGAGGAGGAAACATGGAACAGTATATTAGGCTGATCAACCAAACAGAAAATCCATTCCAAATCGAGGCAACCTGTTTCTCTTTGGATCGCAATTTTAGATCAGAAAAAGAAATTGTGGATTTTAACAATGCCTTTTTTCAACTACATGCAGCACATTTTGAATCCCCTGAGTATCAAAAAATCTATGGGGAGGGGAGTCAACAGCAACCGCAAAAAGAAGGTGGCTACGTTTGCATAGAAGCCATTCCAAAAGGAGACACAAAAGAAGAAACTATTCCTCTTTATGTCGCTCAGACAGTTACTGCTGTTGAAACGCTCCTCAAAAAAGGATACCGTCAAAGAGAAATTGCAATTTTAGTTCGTAAAAAAAATCAAGCAGCGGTGATCGGTACCGCTTTGGTTCAAGAGGGGTACGATTTAGTTTCCTCAGAGTCCCTTCAGGTATCCCAATCAACAAAAGTTCAACTGCTTATCGCTTTTTTACAACTTTCCGTACGTCCGAATACACCCGAACACCACAAAACGATTTTAGATGTTCTTTGGGAAATCGAGAGTCAACCTAGGGAGGAGTATCACGAATTTGCCAAACAAATTTTGCATCAAAAGTCAACTGTTTTTTTCAGCCATTTGAGGGAGCGATTCCCTTTTGATTTTGATTTAAGGCTTATGGCTTCACTCCCCATTTCAGAAGCAATTGAATACATACTACTTTCCCTTCCTTCTTTGGACCTAAAAGATGCCTATGTGCATTCCTTACTGGAAGATGTATTTGAATTTTCAAAAACCCATACAACTACAATCGCACAGTATTTAAATCATTGGAAACACCAGGGTGAGCAATTGCGAATTGCACTACCAGACGCTCTTGACGCAATCCAACTGATGACCATTCACCAGGCCAAGGGATTGGAATTTCCCGTGGTTATTTTGCCCTTTATGGATACCCCTTTAAGCCCAAGCGTCACTGAAAAAGTATGGTATCCATTTACGGAAGAGCCTTTGAAATCTATCCAATGGGGATGGTTGAATTTTTCGAAAGAACTACAACATTGCGGTCCAGAGGCACAAAAACTATATGATTCACATCGATTGGGGCAACACTTGGATGCGTTTAATGTGCTTTACGTGGCGCTCACCAGAGCGGTAGAGGTTTTATATGTCATCACCCAAGAAGTAGATTCAGCCAGAACAACCTACGCACATTTGTTTAAATTCTATGTAGAAGCACAAGGAAAAAAGCTAGAGGCTAAAATCCCTTTTGAACAAGGGGTATTTCGATCCAAAAAGAGACAACCACAAAGTCGTGATATGTACAGTGAACATTTACTCTTTTCACTGCCGCTAAGCAATGCTTGGAAAAAACGAATTGTGGAAACCTTGCCCACAACAAAAGTCGGGGATGCTGCCCGAGATCGCGGTGTATTGATTCACGACCTATTAGCAAAAGTGATTACAGCAGATCGAATTTCAGAAGTGATTAAGGAAGCTTTGGAGCAAAAAATCCTCTCAGAAGCATTAAAAAAAGAGGTAGAAGACAAATTAAGGGAAGTAGCATGTCACCCCGATTTAGTTTCATTATTTAGTGAAGGAGATCAGATCCTTTGTGAACAAGACCTTCTTGCGCCCAACGGGCCTACCTTAAGACCAGACCGGATTAATTTTTCAAGTACAGGAGAAGCCACGGTTTTAGATTATAAAACTGGTATTCCAAAAAAAGAAGATGAAAATCAGCTTTTGAATTACGCTCGTGTGATTAAAGATCTCGGGTTTCAAGAAGTCAAAAATTATTTAGTTTATTTGTATCCAGAGGTACAGATTCTTAAGGTAAATCCCGAGTAATATATTTTGTTTATATTTAAAATACATTTATAAATAAACCCAAATCGTATAACCCAAATCTACAATTCATGTTTACCTTATCGAAAAATTATTCTCTTCTCCAAAAAGAGGCTGTAGTCGTACTCAAAACCATTTTTATACTGTTACTTACCTCTGTCAAAGCACAGAATGAAGCTGAACCCTGGAAGTTCTTCTTTGGAATTAACGCTGTGGATACCTTTCCAACAGGGGGGGGTTGGCTCCGGAGATCTTTTTGAAGAATTTTTAACTATCAATCATTGGAACATTGCTCCGTATCCCTCTTATATTGGGGTCAAGAATTATATTGGAGCTGGTTTTTCTTTTAGAACCCGTTTCAGTTTCAATTCAATTAAACAATACGGAGATACTCCAGCTTCAGACAATTATTACAATGTCGATGGAATTGTATCCTATAATTTAAACACCCTATTTAAAGGAAAAACGCTAATGCCTTTTCTAGAAGTGGGAGGGGGATACTCCATATTTGATGAGCAAGGTGCAGGATATTTCAATTTGGGGGCTGGGGTAGAAATATGGCTGGGTCCCAAGAAAAAGACGGCCCTTACTTTGGAAACTATTTATAAAAACACAGGAGAAACTTACGGAGTAAAACATTTTCAACATCTGATGGGTCTTGCCTTCCTCTTTGGTGCGAAAAAAGACTTGGATGGTGATGGCATTCCTGACAAAGAAGATGCATGTCCAGAAGTTGCAGGAATTGCACTTTTCAACGGATGTCCAGATACAGACAGAGACGGCATTCAAGATGAGGAAGATGACTGTCCCAATACTCCTGGAATCCCAGCGTTTAATGGATGTCCAGATACAGATGGAGATGGAGTAAAAGATCTAGAGGGTCAATGTCCAGACGAAGCAGGAACCATAGAAAACGACGGCTGTCCTGAGATTACCCAAGAGATTATCGAACGACTTCAAGAGATTGGGAAAATCATCTACTTTGCCACCAACGATTCTAAACTCAATGAAAGAAATAACCAAATTTTAGACGAGGTGTTTAACACACTTCAGAACTATTCTAGTTATAAAGTTGTGGTAGAAGGACATACAGATTCTTCTGGTCAAGCTTCTTTCAATCAAGCGTTATCGGAAAAAAGAGCAAATTCAGTAATGCGCTATTTGATTGAAAAAGGGATGTCACCTTCTCGAGTTTCTGCAAAGGGATATGGGGAAACTCGTCCAATTGCGCCAAACTCTAATCCCGATGGAAGCGACAACCCTGAAGGTCGAGCTAAAAATAGGAGAGTTGATTTTACAGTGACTGGTACACAAATGGAAATTAATTCAATCGATTAACGCTTTCATTATTTACACCTTTGCCAAATGTCAATGAAGGACGTACATATTAAAAACCGCAAGGCTGGCTACGAATTTGAGATCTTAGATAAACTCACTGCGGGCATCCAGCTTCAGGGAACCGAAATCAAAAGCATTCGCCACGGAAATGCTAGCATTAACGAAGGCTTTTGCACCATTAAGGGTGATGAAATGTTTATCATCAATATGCACATTGCCGAGTACGCCTTGGGCACATATGCGAATCACGAACCGAAACGGGTTCGCAAACTCTTGCTTCACAAGCGCGAAATACTAAAATGGAAAAAGAAGGTGAACGAAAAAGGGCTGACACTTGTTCCCACTCTCTTGTTTATTGCCGAAAATGGAAAAGCCAAGTTAAATATTGCCTTGGCTCAGGGTAAAAAAATCCATGATAAGCGCGATTCTATCCAAGAGCGGGACACAAAAAGACAATTAGATCGACTTAAAAAATCGCACTAACTATTGTTTTACAAGTTCGAGGCTAGCACTTTCAGTGATTTGTCCTCCACCAAAGGATTGTGTTTCGTTTACGCTTAGTTTGAGATCCTTACTAGAAAGTTGAACAATATCAAACACTTTTCCAGAACTGGGATTATCATAGGTTACTAAACTTATGTTTGAGCCTTGGTCGCTTCTAGAGCGTCTAATTTCAGTGGTCATTAGAAGCAATTCAGATTTGCTTGGAGATTCATTTCCACCCGTAAACTCCCAAATTCCAGTCTCAGTTTCAGTCAAAGTGTAGGCCTGAGTTCCTTGAATCAAATCTTCAGGAATTTCTTCAATTTTAGTTTCAGTATAAACTCCATCCCGCTGAAAGCTCAATTGCCAATCTAGGCTTCGCGAATAAATCAGCGTATCACCGTAGTTATATTCGATTTGATCATCCGCGAATTTGGTGGAAAACTCTTGGGTATTGCTAGCTCCTATTTTAACATCCCAAGTACCAGTAATCCTCGATTTTCGAGTCACCAGACTAAATAATGGATCCTCTTCACCCTTTTGGCAAGAAGCAATGACGAAAAGGAGAATTAGAAAAAACCCAAAGCGAGTGAACATATTTAAAAGTAATAACTGATCGTTAATTGAACGGTAGGATCGACAAATAACTGAGTATCTAAATTTCGAGTGGAACTCAATTCGCGCTTCGCTGAAGCCACTCCACTAACCGGATCTGACTGCAACACCTCTTGTTTATCTCCACCTGTAACCAGATAGTACACGCCCATCCCATACTCCAACCCTAAGGCAAAATTCTTTACTAGGAAATAATTCATTCCAACATTGGCCTTCGCTCCTAAGCTGTATCCTCCAGCTTCGGTGATTGTCCTTTTATAAGTGGCCGTGCCTGTTGTATCGGTTATGCTCGTCACAGCACCAGCACTAAATTTTCCGATCAATCCGGCTTCGCCATCAATTGCAACATAGGGATCTAATCTATTGGTTCCATTAAAATGAAATTCTACACCCGGACGGAATGAAAAAGAAGCCTGTCGTGCCGTTGAATCAAACTCAACTAAATCCTTGCCAACGCTGTCTGTACTTAAGCCTCGGAAGTTCATTATAGTCGGAGCTAGTCCCATCCTTACTACAATATTCTCATTTACATTATACCTAAAAAGAATGGAGTTTTGTCCACGTAGATCTACTCGCGGACGAATCATCACGTTATTAATAAGACCTGATGCATTGATAGTCACACCAAAGTCACCTGGGTCAGAAATAAATGCTCGAGGCTCGTTGACAATTGTTTCTGTATCCTGAGCATAGGTTGCGAAAGGAAGAAAAAATATGACAGCTAAAATTGCGTTTTTCATAAGCACATGTTTGGCCTGTTAACGGCATTCAATTCATTATATTTTATAGAGCGGTATCTGTCTTATTTAGCATTGGAACAAATTGAAACGCACCATGTTCAACGGTTTCAAATTCAGTTTCACTAAGTTTCACTAGGCTAAGCATGGTTTGAACCCCATTAAACTCTCCAACGGGCACTACCATTACACCGCCAATCTTCAACTGGTTTTTTAATGCTTCTGGTATATAGGGGGCACCACATGTAACCAATATTTTATCATAAGGGGCGAAAGCCTGTCGACCTGCATATCCATCCCCATAAAAGCAACGGGCCTTATAATTGAGCTTCTCAAGTAAAAGACTTGACTTGTCATGCAGTGCTTTTTGGCGTTCGATGGTATACACTTTAGCTCCAAGTTGAGCCAAAACAGCTGTTTGATATCCACTACCGGTGCCTATTTCTAAAATTTTGTCGCGCTTTTTCACTTGGAGCAACTCTGTTTGAAAGGCCACAGTATAGGGTTGTGAAATAGTTTGACCTGAACCTATAGGAAACGCTTTATCATCATAGGAGAACTGAAGGAAAACGGTGTCAAAACAGAATAAATGTCGCGGAATATCACCAATTGCAGTTAAAACTGCCTCATTCTTAATCCCTTTTTCGCGCAATACTTCAACGAGTCGTTTGCGCATTCCAATATGCTGAAAACTGTCTATCATTATGAAGCCCGAAAATATCCATTTCGACAATCGTTTGTTTAACGAATATTCAATTAACCCGGATAAAAAACCAATTTAAATTGACATTTGAAGGAGATAAAAAAGTATGTCGAAAATCAAACTCGGAATTCTTGGTGCTGGCCATCTTGGAAAAATCCATATAAAATTAGCGCTTGAATTAACGAATGAATTTGAAGTCATTGGGTTTTATGACCCAAATCTAGAAATGAGCAACGAAACTACGGCTCGGTTTGGCATTCATGCTTTTTCGTCCCTTGAGGAATTAATTCAAAAATGTGATGCGATCGATATCGTCACCCCTACTCTATCTCACTTTTCAACTGCACAGTTTGCGCTTCGAAATGGAAAGCATGCTTTTATTGAAAAACCGCTTACCAAAACGCTAGAGGAAGCTAAAAAACTGATTGACCTAACGCATGAAGCGAAACTCAAGGTTCAAGTTGGACATGTTGAACGCTTTAATCCAGCCTTTATCGCTGCAAAAAGTGAATTCAATCAGGTGATGTTTGTAGAATCACATCGATTAGCAGAATATAATCCTAGGGGAACCGATGTATCCGTTGTACTCGATCTCATGATCCACGATATTGATATCGTTTTAAGTGTGGTAAACTCAAATTTGAAACGAACCAGTGCTAGTGGAGTGGCTGTGATAAGCGACACTCCAGACATTTGCAATGCCCGTCTTGAATTTGATAATGGATGTGTGGCCAATTTAACCGCCTCTCGAATTTCTTTGAAGAATATGCGCAAGTCTCGTTTCTTCCAGAAAGATGCCTATATCACTGTTGACTTTCTCGAGCGCAAAACTGATATTGTTAAGATTCAGGAACCCGATTTAACCAATCCTTTTGGCATGATCATTAATACGGGGGAAGGTAAGCCAGATCGACAACTTGTTTTTGATAAACCTGAAATCGAAAACCTTAACGCGATTAAAGAGGAACTAAGATCATTTGCACATTGTATCAAAAATGGCACAAAACCCTTGGTGTCCGTAGAAGATGGATATAATGCCATGCAGGTAGCCGAGCAAATTCTGGAACAATTGAACTATTCAAATTCTATTTTTGCGAGCTAAAGCTGGAGAAGCTACAATATTGGCATCTTCGCCACGTTCATGAGAGCCGATAAATGAAGTTTTTCAAAAACCATCCTATTCTGTTCATTCTAGCAATGGCCTCGTTGCTCCATTCGAGCTGCGACATCATTAACCCGGATGAACAGATTCCCTCCTATATTCAAATTGATTCAATCACAGTCGGAACAAATTTGAACGCTAATGCAGGGTCTACTTCTTCCAACATAGTTGACGCATGGGTTTTCATTGACGATGAAATGATCGGAATCTTTGAATTACCCGCCAAGATTCCCGTTTTGTCATCTGGTAAACACAAACTGACCATTGGACCAGGCATTCTTATTAGCACAGTGTCCACGCTTCGCGAAAATTACTTGTTCTACAATGCTTATATCGACAATGACTTTCAATTGAATGAAGGTGAAATAACCCAAGTAAATCCGAAGATTACTTATAGGGACGCTAGCAGTACCTATGAGTATATAGTGGTGGAAGATTTTGAACAAGCTTTTGTTGTACTTGATTCATTTTCAGGAAGTCAACAGCCAATAACTAAAACCAAGGACCCGCAAAAGGTTTTTGAAGGTTCTGGCAGTGGATTAGTTTCCATTCTGCAATCGGATTCTGTGGCTGTTTTTAAAACCCCAAATTATGAATTACCTGGAAGCGGAAAAGCCGTATACCTAGAGGTAAATTATAAGTCAGACTTTGCTATAACAATTGGCGTTTTCGCAAACAATAAAGGCTACAAAAATGAAGTGGTAGATTTGGTCACTTTATTATCGACTACGGATGATGAAGATGAAAAGGCTTGGAAAAAGGCTTACATCGAATTAACCTCTGTCACAAGTGCCGCGGCCAATCCAGAAGATTTTTACATATTTTTTAGCGCAAGGATTGAAAATGACGCGCTCCGAAAAAATGGTGAGTTACTTATAGACAACATTAAGCTTCTTTACCAAAAATGAACCGATTCTGGCAGAAGTTTAAGTACATTTTAAGCGATACTATTTCTGCTTCAATCGCCTATACAGCCGTTTTTACATTTCGCAAAATCTACATTGAATCGAAAGTTTTCGGAAGCGATGTTTTCCCGATTTATGACGAAAAATTCATCTTTAGTTTAATAGCCATTGTCTCCTTTTGGTTAACCCTGTACATTATATCTGGACAGTATAAAAACATCTATAGGAGATCTAGGTTGAAGGAATTTACTCAAACTTTTACCTTGAGTTTATTTGGTTCAATTTTTTTGTTTTTCGCCATTATCCTAGACGATTACATCGAAAATTACAAGAGCTATTACTTATCGTTTTCCATACTATTTTTAACTCAATTCATTCTTACGGCACTTGGCCGACTGATCCTTTCATCCATAACGGCTCATAGGATTCACAAGAGAATTATTGGATTCAAAACCTTGATGATTGGAAGCAATGAAAATGCTTTAAAGCTTTTCACTGAACTAAAGCAACAGAAAAAATCCTCCGGATTCATCTTTCAGGGATTTGTGCACATCAATGGTGGTAATAATCATGAATTAGACGATCAATTGAAACACCTCGGACACGTTCGAGATGTTGAAAGCATAATCATTGAGCACGAAATTGAAGACGTTATAATCGCTTTAGAAAGCAACGAACACGATAAAATTGGTCAGATTCTAAATGAATTAGACGGAATAACGGTAAATATTAAGGTTATTCCAAAAATGTATGACATACTAAGCGGTCGGGTAAAAATGTCATCTATTCTTGGCGCTCCATTGATCGAAATAAACCAAGAAATAATGCCAGCTTGGCAACAATATGCAAAGCGTTTTTTAGATGTTTTCATTTCTGTTTTAGCCTTGATTATTCTATCGCCCCTTTACCTTCTTATTGGATTGATGGTAAAACTTACGTCAAAAGGCCCGGTTTTCTATAGCCATGAACGAATTGGTCTGGGTGGTCGACCTTTTAATATTTACAAATTCAGGTCCATGTACACCGATGCAGAAAAGAACGGTCCGGCACTTTCAAGCGAAAATGATACGCGCATTACTAAGGTTGGAAAGTTTCTTAGGCGATCTCGAATGGATGAACTCCCACAGTTCTATAATGTAGTAATTGGAGACATGAGTCTTGTTGGCCCTAGGCCCGAACGTGCATTCTTTATTGAAAAAATAACGGAGAAAGCACCTCATTATAAACATTTACAAAAAGTGCGACCTGGAATTACCTCATGGGGGCAAGTCAAATTTGGGTATGCCGAGAACGTTGACGAAATGGTGAATCGACTTCAATTTGACCTGTTGTATATTGAAAACATGTCATTATTGGTGGACTTCAAAATCTTGATTCACACCGTACTTATTGTCTTCCAAGGACGAGGGAAATAAAAAAGCCGATAGAATTCGATTCCATCGGCTTTTTCGTTTTATGTAAGAAGGAGATTTACATCTCCTCCATTTCGATCATTTTGAAAGGAATATTGATAATCGCTTGGTAATCCTCACCAGCTTCTAACATATCCTCATCATCTTCTTCATAATGCCAATTGATCGTTATGCTTGTCTTGCCATTTATAGACTCTAATTTCTTAAACACATCTAAAATACATTTAGATGAACTTGTGTTGAAATACTCTAACTGAACATTCACTTGAGTGGTGTCCTTAGCACTGTCGCCATAAGAGCCAATCCAATCTACAAGAGGTTTGTAGAATTCAACGGCATTCTCAGGAATTGATCTACCCTTAATTTCTAACACTCCAGATTCGGCAGTGAAATTAACTGTTGGCGTTTTGGGTGTTCCTTCAATTTTGATTGGATCCATTTCTACTTATTTGGTTTTGATTAACGTTATACTTTAATTTTTAATACGAACAATTCATAATCGGCATTTACTTCTGTGAAGGTATAATCAAGTTTGTTACCCGACTTGCGGGCTATGTCTATCATACCAAGACCACCTCCACCATGTGCGCTATACTGACCATTATCTAAAACTTCTTTATAATATTCTCGAAGTCCTTCTTTATCTAGCGCATTGATTTTATCTAATCTAGATTTCAAAGGAGGAACATTATCTCGAACAATATAATTCGCGGCTAATATATTGTATTCTTTATTCTTTACACCTATGATAAATGACGCAGTTTTTTTAGAATCGCCATTATCCAGTATTTCAGAGGCTTGAGCATCTGTATGATGGTAAAGATTTTGCAAGGCCTCGATTAGGATATTGTACACCTTTCGACCTATTTTAAAATCTTCTTCATTTGTCTCCAAATAATCCTCAATTTTTTTCAAAGACTCGCTTAACACATCTTCAGATATTTCACCCTCAAAACTGAGCACAACCACACCGCTGTCCTTAAAGTCCGAATTAAAATCTTCTATTGCTTGGCTCCTCAAGATTGTTGAGATTTAGCACAAATATATAGGATATCGACTTCCATTTCAACAGAACTATTCCCCATTCAACTGTCAATTCTTTTTGTCTTCGTTTCCAGAAGATATTTTTCAGTTGATTGCTTTGTTACTTTTGCCGCCCTTATTAAAGTACTTATATATGAAGCGATTAATTCTCATACTAACGGGAATCACCCTAGTTTTTTCATCAAACGTGAAAGCGGACGAGGGCATGTGGCTGCCAATGCTTATTAGCAGACTTAACTATCAAGACATGCAAAAGCATGGACTTCAATTGACTGCGGAAGAAATCTACAGTGTTAATAACTCGAGCTTAAAGGACGCAATTGTGGCCCTTAATGGAGGGAGTTGCACGGCCGAAACGATCAGCGAAAAGGGCCTTCTTCTTACAAATCATCATTGCGCATTCGGAGTTATTCAGGATAACTCAACGACCGACCATGATTACTTAATGGATGGCTTTTGGGCCATGGCCATGAAGGAAGAACTGCCAGCTAAAAACATGTCTGCCAGCTACCTTATCGAGATGCGTGATGTAACCAATGACATTTTGGGAGAAATTAGTATTACGTTGAGTGGTGAAGAGCGTCAAAAAGCATTAAAAGAAGCCATTCAAAAAGTTGAAGAACAAATTAAAGGCGAAATTGAAGAACACTATAACATCAATGTTAAGAGCTTTTATGAGGGTAATGAATATTACCTTTTTATATATGAGACTTTTCGTGATTTGCGACTTGTAGGTGCACCGCCATCTTCCATTGGAAAATATGGAGGTGATACAGACAACTGGATGTGGCCACGACATACGGGTGATTTTTCGCTATTGCGTGTTTATATGGGCGATGACGGAAAACCTGCGGATTATTCTGAGTCAAATAAGCCTTATATGCCAAAGCACTTTCTTCCTGTTTCTCTTAGTGGAGTTGAAAAAGGAGATTTTGCAATGATCATGGGATACCCAGGAAGCACCGATCGTTACTTAAGCTCTTACGGTGTTAAGCAAGAATTAGACTACCGTCAACCAAGTGTGGTAAAGATTAGAGAAGCTCGTTTAGCTTTAATGAAAGAAGATATGAACACGAGCGATGCAATTCGAATTCAATATGCTTCTAAGTATGCACAGGTTAGTAACTATTGGAAATATTTTATCGGTCAGCAGAGAGGCTTAAAGCGACTAAAAGTCTATGATAAAAAGAAAGCACAAGAAGATGAACTAGCAGCTTGGATTGCCACGGAAACCGAGCGCAAGGACATTTATGGCAACCTAATCGCAGATTGGGAAAATGGTTTCAATGAAGATTCGAAGACGATATTATTCAGGACCTATTTTGGAGAATGTATTTTTGCAAGTGAAGCCACATTAATGGGATGGCGAGCTTCTCAATTGTATGGTGCACTTGCTCAAGAAACCGTTGACCAAGCTCAGGTGGATGCAGCAGTAGAAGGCCTTAAATCTAGGTCTGAAAAGTTTTTTCAGGATTTCAATAGAAGCACGGATGAGAAAATTTCAGCTGCATTATTTGAAATGTTTTACAATGACATTCCAAAAGACCAATTGCCTGAATTTTTCAAGGATCTAGTATCCAAAAACAAAGGAAACTATACGAAGATGGTCGCAGACATGTATGCTAAAAGTGTATTTGCTGATCAGGCGAAATTTGAAGCTTTTCTTGAAAACCCGTCTAAGAAAGTTCTTGACAAGGATCCACTTTACCAGTTTGCAAACAAATTTGTTGATCACTATCGAACTGTTATTATTCCAATGACCGGAAATTCTGCCGAGAAAATTGATAATTCAAACAGGTTGTTTGTACATGGATTAAGAACGATGAACAAAAACAAAATCTATGCAGCCAATGCGAATTCAACCATGCGTGTTACTTACGGCAATGTATTAGACTATTATCCTGCTGATGCGGTTCATTATGATTTCTATACAACAATTGAAGGTTTGATGGAAAAAGAAGATCCGAATAATGATGAATTCATCGTTCCAGACAAATTGAAGGAATTATATAAAAACAAGGATTACGGACAGTATGGCCAAGACGGTACGCTTCGCGTTTGCTTTTTGTCCAATACAGACATCACAGGCGGAAATTCAGGCAGTCCAGTAATCAACGCCAGAGGCGAGCTTATTGGTTGTGCCTTTGATGGTAACTGGGAAGCTATGAGTGGAGATATCGCTTTTGAACCTGAACTACAACGCACCATCGCTGTTGATATTCGTTACATCCTTTTCATCATAGATAAATATGCCGGTGCTCAGAATATTATCGATGAATTATCTATGGTTCGAGCACCAAAAAAGGATGCTCCTACATCGACCATAACACCAACGGTTCAGCCGATTAAGGCAACTAAAAAATAGGAATGGAAACTGAGTGGTTTAGGACTTGGTTTGACACCAAGTATTATCACCTTCTTTATTCCAACAGGGACGAGCAAGAAGCGCAGTTATTCATAACTGCGCTTCTTGCATTTCTAAATATTTCCAATAATGCAAGAGTATTAGATATCGCTTGCGGCAAGGGAAGGCATGCTATTGGCCTAAATGAAAAGGGATTTAATGTTGTCGGTATTGATCTTTCCAAGAACAGTATAGAGGAGGCTAGAAAGTTTGAAACCGTTGATTTAAAATTTCATGTACGAGATATTCGAAATCCATTTAATTGTGGGCAGTTTGATTTAGCGCTAAACTTATTTACCAGTTTTGGATATTTTGAGACCATTGATGAACACTTAACCGCCCTTTTAAACACTAATCGATCATTGAATCAAGGTGGCTTGTTTGTTTTCGACTATTTAAACCCTGAGTTTGTTGAGGCAAACTTTCAGCAATCGCAAGAACTGTCGATAGAAAATGTCTCCTTTAGCATAAGTAAAAAGCTCATCGGAAAAAAAATCATCAAGCAAATCAAAGTAAAGGATTCAATAAATGAATTCGTTTTTCAAGAATGTGTTCAAGCCTTCAATTTCCCGGAATTGATTCAAATGGTGACATCTGCAGGATTTGAAATTCGATCAACTCACGGCAATTATCAACTGAAACCTTTTTCACCTGATCAGCCACGCATTATTATCATTGCACAAAAGAAATAGATGATCTTTTATCTGCTCGGTTTGGTGCTTTCCTTATCCGCTGGTATCTGGTTTATTACAAAGCCTCCTACCAATAGAACTTGGATTTATCTGTTCTTATCAGCTGGTGGTGCGTTTTTAATGACCATCATCTTCACTCACATTTTACCAGAATTATTCGAGCAGATTCCAAAATCGGCTGGATATTTTTTATTGGCGGGATTCCTGATTCAAATAATTCTCGAGAATTACTCGAAGGGAATAGAACATGGTCATTCTCACTCAAACGGTGATAATAAGATTTTGTTCATCTCCTATGTTGCATTGTGCCTTCATGCATTAATTGAGGGTATGCCCATGGCTTCGATTTTATTTAGCTCAACTTCAGTTTATTACGACCAGCTAACGATAGGAATTATGTTGCATAAAATACCCGTGGCTATAACCCTTTCAATCCTATTAGCCAAGGCCGGAAAACCGACTAAAACCTCAATCATTTGGTTAATCGGTTTTATTTTTTGTACAGTTTTAGGCAGTTCGATCCAATATTTAATTGGTGAGAAACTCGGAGAATCTGCGGCTGAAGTCATGTTTATGAGTTTAGGTCTTACCGTTGGCATCCTACTTCATGTTTCAACCACTATTCTATTTGAAAGTAGCGATCACCACAGATTGAGTCCTAAACGAATCGCGGTGATTGTGTTAGGAATAAGCCTAGGCTTATTGAGTTAATGCTTAGATTTCGACTCCTGCCAAATCTCCTCCATTTCAACTAAAGACATTTCTGACAATGTCTTCTTCAGGATTTTGCTTCGTTCTTCTAAAAACTGAAAGCGTTTGATAAATTTTTTATTGGTGCGTTCAAGGGCGTCTTCTGGATTAATCCCAACAAACCTTGCATAATTGATCATGCTAAACAACACATCGCCAAATTCGTCTTCAATTTTTTCATGAGAACTCTTCGCATCCACTTCGTGTTTTAGTTCGGCAAGTTCTTCATGAACCTTATCCCAGACTTGGCCTTCTTCATCCCAATCAAATCCAACTCCTCTTGCCTTTTCCTGAATTCGATTTGCCTTAACCATAGCAGGTAAGCTCTTAGGCACTCCTTCTAGAACAGAATTCCTTCCTTCAGCCAGTTTAATCTTTTCCCAATTGCTTTTGACCTCTTCCTCATCCGCTACAATCACATCACCATATATATGTGGATGTCTCCTAATAAGTTTATCACAAACTCCATTTATCACATCCGACAAGGTAAATGCGTTCTTTTCAGAACCTATTTGGGCGTAAAAAACAACATGCATCATAATATCTCCCAGTTCGTTTTTTATCTCCTCCAAATCGCCTTCAATTATGGCATCACTTAGCTCATAGGTTTCTTCTATGGTCAAGTATCTCAATGACTCAAGCGTTTGTTTTCTATCCCAAGGGCATCCTGCTCTTAACTCGGCAATAATTGCCACAAGTCGTTCAATTGCTTCTGATTCCGGTCTCATGTGCCAAAGGTTAATTTTATCAACTTCACAAGCAACGCATTGAGTTCCTATTTGTTTGCAATATTCGCGTGGCAATTTTGACATTACCAGTTTAGACCATTGAAGCAATTGAAAAGCCTCTTCTTACTCTTCATGCTCATAAACCTTTCGGGTTTCGGACAGATTGGAATCGAAGCGACTTATAATCGAGGGTTCTTGCTGCCACACAGGCACAGCATGAAACATTTACCAATTGGCCCAGCTCAATCAATAGATATTCGAATTAACAAACAAGCGAACGGCTCAAAATATTGGCATCAACTTTACAATACTCCTGAATATGGAATCTTGTGTAAAGGTTTAGACTTATCCAATAAAAAAACCCTTGGTTATGGTTATATAATAAGTGGATTTGTTTTGCTCCCTCTTGTGAAAACAGAGCGTTTTTCTTGGTCTGTAGATATGGCTGTAGGCGTTGGTTATGTTACGCGCCCATTTGATTATAAGACCAACTATCAAAACATTGCGATTGGAAGTCACCTAAACGCATTTTTAATGTTGGGTCAAAAAGTAAAATATCGACTAAGCAATAGACTCACATCAACCGCAGGTTTCAGCTACAATCATCTTTCAAATGGCGGAACAATACTCCCAAATTTAGGTCTGAATTACCCCATGATTTCTTTGGGCATCGAACGCAGGTTTGGGCCCAATGATTCAACGTCAAAACAAATTTTCAAAGACCAAAGGATAGAATCGAATTGGGAGATCGGAATCTATGCTGGATTCAAACAAACCAGCGCAAATAGGGGTAAGTTTTATCCTGCATTTTCATTGGTCGCACAGCGCACTATGAGCCTTGGCAGACGGAGTTCAATTGCCATTGGAATCAATTCATTCTATAATTCAAGCCACATACCAACTATTGAAGCACGAGGCGAATCAATTAGTGCAATTGAAAACATCCAACTAGGACCACATTTGGCATACCAACTTCACATAGATAAACTTCAAGTTTCACTGGCAATGGGGCTCTACATTTATGACCAACTTAAAACAGATGGACTAGTATTCAATCGAATGGCGCTTAAATACTATCTAAATCATTGGTTAGGAATAAACCTTAGTATAAAAACTCATTACTTTAAAGCAGATTATATTGAGCTCGGCACATCATTTCGGTTTTAGTCTGTTATTTCTTCTTGCATTTTGTTCTTGCAAAAAAGAAAGCCGTCCAGATTGTTTGAAATCACTTGGGAAAGAGATTACTGAAATGCGTCAAATTGGAGCCTTTCAAACGATTATTGTCGATGATCGAATTCGTGTAGAGGTCATTCAAGACACTTTCAATCTCGTATTTGTGACGACTGGCGAAAACGTAATAAGTGGTATTAAAACACGTGTTCAGAGTGGCGTCCTGAATATTTCAGATGAAATTTCATGTGATTGGGTTCGAGATCAAAGTTCAATTCCATTGGTTACCGTGCATTATAAAAACTTAGATCATGTATTCGATTACAGTGCGGCAAACTTCATTTTCAAAAATGACAACAACAGCAGCCATTTAA
>Ga0209308_10001043_pt1 | contig 26779 bp, 15 predicted proteins | sample COGITO_mtgs_1204_3_FD_184806 | JGI IMG/M metagenome (GOLD analysis project Ga0209308, IMG submission 184806) | Pelagic marine microbial communities from North Sea - COGITO_mtgs_120405 (SPAdes) (version 2) | ecosystem: Environmental > Aquatic > Marine > Epipelagic ...
CATACAGGAAATCATATTGAATATGATCTGCCATAGTTTCCCAATCTTCGGGAGTGACAACGTTCTTCAGAATTAGTTGAGTTTTCAACATGTCATTGAACATGTCCGAGAATCTCTTTCTCAGTCTACCAACAAATTTAGAGAACTTAACCTCATCTCTTAAAATTTCAGATGAACGACCCATTGAAAAACCAGTATCACCTTGGATACGACTTTCGGGAACATTTAATGCTCTATAAAGTTTCTTCTGGAAGTAGTTAATATCAGTAATTTCACCAAGATTCTGACCACCAGGAAGTGTAGTAATTTCAGTTCCTCTACCGCCTTCTCTTCTAGGTAACCAGAAATCTTCCATCATAGACATAAACTTTTTGTCATCTCTGACTTCACCAGTATTAGCATCATAGACAAGTTTGTTTCTATAACGCATCATCACATCACGCAGGTACTGTTCTGCCTTTTGCTTTGGAAGATTACCAACATCAATGTAGAAGATTCTACGTTCTGGTGCTCTTGATAAACGATAAATGACGAGAGAATCCTCAATCATCATTAACTGATTAAGTGGTTTGATTGACTTATGCAACCAAGACAATGTTGTTCCTTTATTTCTATCTACCAAACCAGAAGTACAATAGGTGACAGAATCGCGTGTCATTCTGACGCCTTTGGTGGTTTGATTGATAGCACTATATCCACCAGAAGATGTTGAACTTCCTGGATTATAAATGAAAAACTCTTCAATCTCTGGATAATTATAGGTAGTAGGATTGTCTCTGTCTAGATTATTTCTTATACTTTGAACACTATCCTTACCTTTTTTCTTCAACTGACGAATATAACGCATCTTAGATGAGTCAATATATCTTAACTCCTGAATACCATTTTGTGGATTCTTCTGGTCAATAACTTTATTATAGTAAAGTCTTCCATCAATATACCAATTGCGGAAGATTTCGTGTGCCTTTTTATCAAAATCAAGCAGTTCTAGGATATATTTGAATTCATCCCTTACTTTCTTTTTGATACCATCACTGGCTTTTAGATTAGACAGTTCAATTGAAATAGGACTGTCATTAGTGTCTGATACAATTGCTTCATTAACAACATCTTCAATCGCACTATCGCACTCTGGATACAATGCCATTGAGCGATATCGTCTAATTAGATCATTCTCGTTCTTATATTTTCCTTCAATATCAACGTAGGAACCATAAAAACCCGACGAGACGTAGTGCTCAGATCCATCTTGGTTAGAAGGTGGAATCGGAGATACTACTCCCGGCGGGTTCTTATCGTTATCTTCAATTGAGAATCCAAATAATCTCGCCATTATTAATAAGACTAGAAACGTTCGTTCTAGTTATTTATCACTGAATCAGTACCTGACCTCTAGCGCCTCTGTTTCTGACCAGGGAGTTACCGATTGTGAAGTACTGAACCTGGAAGGTAACAGTGAATTCTTCAATCTGATCGGTATTGTCGTAGGACAGTTCGATAGCAGAAACTTCAGTTGGGAAGACATCAAAGAACTTGTAGTTTCTAAGCGTAGAAGACCTTCTACCTCTTCTGTTTCTCGTTGATTCGGCAACTCTACCTCTACCCAGTTGAGTGACATAAGCGTCAGTCATATAGGATGATGGATTGGTAACACCAGTCGCATCATTCAACTTACTCATGACGTTCATCCACTGCTCGAAAGCAGTTCTGAGTTGGAAGTCCTCATCATTGATGATGGTGACGGTCCAGGTATCGAAGGTTCTGTCTCCAGCAACCTTCAAGATTCTACCTCTGAAAGGAACGGGTACTTCAGCAATAGTGGAAGCAGGCAACTGAGCCGCTTTCGCCAAGAATTTAAAGGTTCCGTTTTCTCTTTTTCCACCATTTCTCCAAACTCTTCTACCAAGAGCAGCAGGGAACGATGGAATATTAACTTCAAATAGATTGGGGCGAGCGCCGCCGCCCGCCAATCTGTTTTTGAATTGTGATAAGGTTCTAGTTTGTGGCATTGGTTTTTCCTCTTAAATGTTTGATATTAGTAGATTAGGCTGCTGTGCCAACTACTTCATCAAATGAGATTCCAGACCTGGTTGCGACGAACGTCAGAGTGATGTAGTTAATGGATCTCGCAGGTGAGATGAAGATGTCCGCTCTGAATTCGTTGTTATCAACGACAGCAGGCGTGTTGTTAGTTTCATCACAAACAACTGTGAACTCTTCAATTCCTCTTTGTGCCTGAATATCTCTCAGGTAAGGAATGACAATGTTGACGAAGTTCTCTCTTGTTTCCTCATCGTTAAGTTCAAAGAGTTGATCATTTGCTGCTTCTTCAAGTGCTTGCTCGACTGTGAGGAACAGGCGGCGAACGTTGATTCTATCAAACGCAGAACTGTAACTGAGACCAGTCTTGTCGCCAAATAGGATGACTCCTTGACCGTTCTGATTGATTACAGGGTTGATTCTGTTGCCATAGAGCACATCTCTCTGTGCCTTATTGGGATTATACGCTAGTTTGACAGCATTGTTAATGTTGCCTCTTTGCTGACCAGCAGGTGAGAACCAAGGGAATGATTCAATGCTAGTTCTAACCATCAGACCCGCAATGTCACCATTCAAAGGAACATAACGGAACTCATTGTTGAATCTGTCATATGTATACTTATATCCACTATCAAATACCGCGTAGGACGAGGAAGTGATAGGTGAGTAATACTTGACCAGATTGCTAGTCTGTGTAGTTGTATTTGTTTCTCCAACAACATTTGCTCTGTGTGGGGAAATGACTGCCATACAGTCTTTTCTTATTTCAGCGAGAGAGATAAGAAGATTTGCCTTCGCTTGAGACTGAAGTTCGGTTGAACATCCAGGACCCATCAGCAGATAATCAACTGAGATTTCGTCTCTATTAGAGAAAAGGTTGTATGAGGTGTTAAGATCACCCAAGGTTCCTGCCATTCCGCCGTTAGCACCATAATCGGCACCACCAAGCAGATTGTAACCAACGTTACCAATTGCGGCAAACTGAACATCTCTTGCCTCTTGACCCCACAGACCATCACCTCTAGTTACAGGGGAGAAGTCAGTTGAGAATCCAGTTGCGACAGGAGTAGTTCCGTGGAAGGTATCTGCTGCCTGCGAGGGGTTGTAACCAGGGAAGACCCAATCTGAATTAATTGCCAGATAGTTCTTATAGTAGTTCTTAAGAGGTGCATCTCCATCTGCTTCGGAGTCAAGTGCCTTCGACAAGAAGGACCACGACTCAAGAAGATTACCAGCAATACCAGTTACAGAACCAGTATCATCTACAACTGCAACGTGGATTGCATCACCACCACCGCCTCTTGAAGAGGAGAAGTTTGAATCAACCGGTTTTGGAGCAATTGTTTTCCAGAAGATTGCGCTATTATTGATCTGCAGTTTCTGCTGATCATACCAGTCTTCGGCGGAAGTAGCGGAAGTAGTTCCTTCTGAACCACCAGCGTTGTTGCGAATTGTAAGAACGTCTGCTGCTTCAAATGATTGAGCAGGATTGTTCTCTTGGTAAGCAATAGGGAACTCAGTTCCAGCAGTGTTAACTCTGGAAACTACTTTAACATCAATTGTGCTATTACTATTTGTAGAATCAGTTGAAACACCAGTAATGATGCCCTTCAGCATTCCATTAAAGGTTGTTGTTGTTCCTACGCCAGGAATTGCTACAGATGAAAGCACTGCAGTAACACCGTATCCAACAGTAATACCAAGACCAGCGAGGTTGCTGGTGCTAACACCAATAACTTGGTCTGCCGCGTTATCAATAGTACAAACTTTTAGTTGGTTTGCCCACTGACCAGGATTCCTACCAGCATAGTAGTAGGATGTTGAAGAAGTGTAGTTCTCTTGATAGTCATCGTAACTCTTGATCTTCAATGAAGCTGAAGAACCAATACCTACACCCGCGTTTGCGTTAACTAGGTTGCTTCCATCTGTTCTTACAACACTCAAAATACCACCGTAGTTGAGGTACTCAGATGCTGTCATCCAGTATTCGTATTGTCTGTCATTACTCTGAGGAGTGCCGAAAACATCGATCAACTCCTGCTGAGTTGTAATAGCAGTAGCTTCATCAATGGGTCCCAGTCTAAATGGACCAGCAATCGCTCCGATATTATCGAGAACGTTTTCTGCTCTACCTACTGTAAGATCAATTTCCCTGACTAATACGCCCGGAGATAATTGAGGAGTCGCCATGTTTCTCTCCTTAATGTCTCAAATTAACTAATAATATTTAGAGTTTTGAGTAGTTTCAATGACGTGAACAAGACGTGAACACTAGGATTTCCTACTTTTCTTTATTCTATCTATTGTACATTTTTTACATTCATATGAATATGACGATGGAACTTGACCTTTATCTTTTCTAGTTCGATAAAATCCTTCTAATAAATTCTTTGTTTCGCCACAAGTCCGACATTTTCTTTCATTCAGAAAGAGATGATTTACATCGAATTGAGCGTCTAAATCCATTATTGATAATCCCACATATAACTCATGTCCCCGTATTCATCGGTATGCCACCTGTCTCCTTCATTATCAACAAAAGAAGTATCATCGAATCCATCGACAATGAAACCGAAGGGTGCCATATCTTGCTCGATCTGATTCTTTTGTTCCTCGTATAATCGTTTTCTGACATCTTGATCTGTCAACTCCTTAAAATAATCTTGTGCCACCAACCAAGCATATATTACCAAACACATTGCCAGGTCATCATTACAACCTTCCTCTGCTTCAAATGAATTATGCTTTGATATAAAAGTGGTCAATTCTGAAATGACTTCATAATCGCTGAAGGTAAATTTATCTTCCTCAATCATAGTTTTCAAATTAAGAGAACCAACCTTCTTTACGGTCTTAGACATCTTAACACCTAGTTGGGTTTTTTGACCAGAGAATCCTTGTCCAACAATTTGTCCTGCTCTACCTCTCATAGAACACATCAACAGATTTTGGTATTCTAGATCATATTGTAAAATGCTCGCTACCTGATCTCCTACATCATTCACCTCACATAAGATGAATGCTTCATTATAACTTTTACACACTTCATAGATGACACTAGGAAATAGCATCGGTTTGATATTATTATCTCTATATTTTGCTACAAGTTTATGTGGAAATTCTGTAATATCGATCACAGTAAAGGCAGAGTAGTCCCCTCCAACACCTCTTGCTACGTCAACAGTACAAACATAATCATGATCCTTTATCACTGGTTGGTATACATCTAATCCAGCATTTCTTTTAATTGGATTTTCATAAATTAATGTTTTGAGTTTACTTGGAGCAATCAGAGTGTCAACAGAACCTAAAAACTCACACTCAAACTCAATTTTAAATTGTTGTTCGGATGTGTTCTTGATGGTTTGTTCTTTCCATTTACCATCTCTACCTGGAACTTCTGACCAATGAACATCCGTTGGAACATATTCACTTCGACCTTTCTCCGCATCGTGCCACATACGGTAGAAATGATTCATACCATGTGGTGTGGATACAATAATTACTTTCGTGCTTTGACCGGAAGTAATAGTAGGATAAACAGAGGCAAAGAAGGCATCTGCGATATGGTTTGGAACGAAAGCGAACTCATCGAGGAATAGGATATTGAACGACATGCCTCGGACAGCACTTGCAGATGTAGAAGCTGCCAGAATCTTTGATCCATTTTCTAACTCCAGAGAACCTTTGTTCCAAGATAGAATACCTTGCTGCATCCAGTTAGGCAAGTTCTCGTATGCAATTTGTAACCTACTTAAAAGTTCCCTGGCAGTCGATGCTTTGTTTGCTAGAATACCAATGTTTACACTATCATTGAAAACAGCATAATGTAGAAGAAAAGATACCACAGTCGTAGACTTACCAGTCTGGCGTGGCATCTTACAAATATTAAATCTATTTGCGTGAAAATTATTAACTAACTTTTCTTGAAAGTCATACATCTTAAATGGTTGAAGACCATGGTCCAACGTCACAATTTTTACATAGTGTGCCGCAAAGTAGACCGGGTCGTTCTTACATTTAATGTATTCTTCAATTTGTTCTTGTGTAAACTCAATTTGGGTATTCGCCTTTTTAAGGTTTGGATTCCCAAGATAGATATTTTCAGACATAAAGAAGTATTAGCAGTTCCAAGCTCTTAATGATTTATTTATTCTGGAATCAGGATCATTGGCAGTTTTCGCAGAAGTTAGTTTTTTCTTCATACCCTTCATTCTTGCACAGAAGGATGCTCTTCTTTTGTTGCCCTTCTTTTTAGATGGTGCTTTCAGGTCAGAACCAGGGTTCTCTCTTTCATAAGATTTACGACCCTTCTCATTCAATCCTCCTGATTGATTCTTACCAGACTTTTTTGTCCATGCTGCTGCCTCCTCGATGTCTTCATCGATAGCGTCTTGATATCCAGTGGTATCTGGACCAAGATTAGGAACAGACTCTTCATGAGTCATACCAACAATAATTTTATTATTTTTGGTTTTCTTATCCATATAATTAATGGATTGTTTTTGCTGGTCAGCATATCCTTTTCCTTTTGAAGGAGCAAGACGTTTTTCACCGGACTTTCTTTCGGCAGATGCTGCTTTTCTCATTTCAGTATCTTGACCCTTCACTGCTTCAGTAACTTCAGTTTCTTCGGACATGTCAGGTACTCTAATATAGGTATCTTTATTGTCCAACATAGAAGCATCGAATCTCATCACCTTGGAACCAGGATAAACCTTATCCATCGCTGCTTGAACTTGCCTTTTATTAGGTTGCTTGAGTTCAGGGAAGAACAACTTCATCATCATATACTTCCCTCTCCAAAGGAAAGATACGAGATAAACTTTCCCTGATTCAGATGGGATTCTTTCAATACCTTCACCAAGAGTCAATCTCTCAAGGATTCTGTCTTTCTCGGATTGTGTTTCTTCATTTTTGGGTACACAGTTGGGGACCATCTTGCCACCTTTCTTCTTCATGCCTTTTTGAGTATATCCAACCCAGCATTTCTCATTAAGAACATCAACCTCAATACCAGCATTTCTCATTGCATTGATTTGCATTTGAGAGAGTTCTGGAAGGTTCTCAAACTCCTCTTTCTTAGTACTATTACCATAGTTCTTAGCACCCTTCTTACGGCACTGTACGAGTCTTCCAGAGGCATATGCTGACGGCCATACAGAAGCACTTGCTTTTACTTTATGATAGCAGGCATCTTTCTTACCACTACTTTTGCCCTTCTTATCTTCTTCAGTCATTGCTTCAATATCATACGTCTCATATGACTCGATATCAGGTGCGTTTGTTTTCATGGGTTTTGGTTTGATAATGTCTTGTACAACTGCAAAAGGTTCACCGTATGCATCAGTAAGTTCAATATCTTCTTTTACTTTTTTTGGTTTGTCTGTAGAAACATATGTTGGTTTTGCAGCACCAGTCTTGGATTGTTGACCAGGATCTGCTGCTTTTTTGCGACGGGCAGCAGATTTTCTTTCTGCTTTAGTCATACTTGCCCTTTTAGATGATGAGACGCACTTAGGAGTTCCTTCACCAGGTTTATCACTTGCACAAGTTCCACCAGTGACCACATTAACCCATCCAGACTTACCGTCTTTGGATTTTGATCCCTTGAACCATTTATGAAGATTGCCTTCGTTCATTGTAACAATAAAAAGGTCTCTTAGTATTTATAATTTATCCATCAAGAGCCAAAGACAATCCAACGGTTAGTCCTGGCAGAGTATTCCAGGAAGTTCCGTTATAAAATTCTAATTTAGTTGAAGTGGTATTGTATATTACTGACCCAGCATCAAAAGACCCATCATCTCTTTGTGTGGTTGAAAAGGTGGGAATGTTCATACGAGCATCAGTACCACTAGAAACCATATTTGCAATTTGTCTAGTCTTGCTCATGAGAGTCTTTATGAATATTTATGATAACTTCGTAACTATGACTTGAGAATAGTAATTATTTCCAATAGCACTTACATTATGTGGATTACCCATACCATATGCTGAAGATTGGGTTGTAGTACATCTATGTTGTAGTTTAAATTTTTGATTTACATCAGTTGTTGTATATATGGTAGATCCCATACTATTAGTTTGTGCATAAAAACCAGAATCTTGACTATATGTAGAAGACCCCCGACCTCTCACAAGAGTTATAGATGTATCTAAAATCCTTGCAACATGACTATCGCATCTAAAACCTGGTGCTCTAAAATCAATTTTATATGTACCAGCTGCTTTTAAAGTCACTTCTCCTGTACTACTATTTAAATCAATAATATCATCACCATCATAAGTAACAGTATTTAAGTCCCTATCCTGCCATGCTCCAGAGGTGAAAGATCCTCCACCAGTTGAAAAAGTTTCAACTTCATCAATAATAGCAACTGATGATGATCCACCACCTCCACCAGAAGCAGTAACAGTTGCAATACCGCCACTAGCAGTTGCAGTTACATTGGTACTGAAATTTATTGAAGTTATTCCTGTTCCAACAGAAGTTCCATTATTTTCAATCTCAATACCTGAACTACCCCCACCACCAGAAGAATTGATAGTTACTACTCCAGTTGATCCAGAGATAGTTACATTAGTTCCAGCAATAATAGAAGTTACAATTCCAGTTAATCCTGTACCAGATGATGTTGCTGTTATAAATCCAGCACCATTGGTCAGTTGATTAGTGTTAGTAAATGATGTGGTTATAAATCCAGCACCATTGGTCAGTTGATTGGTATTGGTAAATGATGTTGTAATAAAACCAGCACCATTAGTCAGTTGATTATTATTTGTTGGAACTGTTGGTGTATTTGTGAAATTATCATAGTCAAGATAATAAGATGCTGCTTGACTGTTTAGAGTAAAGGCATTAGTAGCATTGGTTACTGATGTAATTCCACCAATTGTTAGTTGATCTATTTTTTGAAATTCAACAACATCACCATTACTAATAAAGGGTGTCATAGTCACAACAGACCCATTGGTAGCCGTAAAGTCAACTCCACTTCTCTGTTTAATTCCGTTCAGGAATACATCAATCAAACCAACTTCATATCCACCAGTAATTGTGAAATTCGTTGTTACACCAGAAGATGTTTCTGTCTGTCTAGTGATTGTTGAGAATGGAATATTAACAGTTACAGTCGTTCCAGACCCTACAATTGTTACACCTGCTCCAGTAAATTTAACGTCAGTAAATCCAGTTCCAACACGAACTGATCCCGATTGGATTCCAACACCAGAAATGATATTACTCAGTCCACTACCATCACCAATAAATGAAGTAGCAGTAATAACACCAACTGCATTAATTCCACCAGCAAGAACATTAATACCACTTCTTGCAGTAACAATACCAATAGAGTCTACGTTCTTGACATCTTCATATGTGATTGTTCCACCAACACTTAGATTGCCAGTGAACTGAACATCACCTACGACATACAGTGACTTTCCTGTTGCAGCAGATGAGGTATTAATTCCAACAGATTTGTTAGTAGAAATGCCAATGCTATCAGTGTGCCAAGTTCCTCCAGCACCAACATTGCCACCACTCGCTACTATCCACTTATTATTTGGGTCATCCCATTTTAAAATATAGTTGTTTTGTAAACCAGTGATATCAACATCATCAAGATCTTTGATAAAACCTGCTCCACCACCACCCATTGTTGAGAGTTGAGTGGTAATCCTATTAATAAAAAGTCTGTAATGATTTGATAGATCATCAAGAGTAGCAAACTTTTGATCAAGCGGTGTTAATGCATCAGTTTGCCCACCTGCTTTTTCTTTTTCAGATGGTGGTTCATTAAGAAGATAATTTTCTTGTAACTGCTTTTGATCTTTTTTGATTAACGAGGCAATATCCTTAAGTTCTCTAACAGTTGATTTTAAAGAATCAACGTCTTTTATGATAGTAGATATTTCATTATCATAATATTTGACTTCTGGAAGTAAATTTACTTGTTCTTTAAGTTCATTGAAAAACTTTAAAAGTGTTTCATCTGTCTTGATGCTCTGCTCATTGATAGAAGTAATTTCTTTTTCTAACTTCTGTTTTATTTTATTCTGCTCACTCAGAACTGCTTTTTTTAGTTTTCTATCATCATCTTTAAATTCTCTGTGATATTCCCAAACTTTTAATGATGACTTACTTAGTTCAGAATATATTTTATCTTTAGTTTCAGTTAATCGAGTATTAGTTTGATCAATCTTCTCACTAACATTATCTTTGAGGTTTTTGACATTTATATTTTGTTCAAAATCCTTTACTTGAATAGTCTCATTAAGTTCTGATACCTCAAAAGATATCTTTTCTTTAATTACGTCAAGATGCCCTTGAACTCTAGTAAAATCTTCGTCAATAGTATTAAAAGTATTCCCAATCCACCTAAAATCAGGTACATCTCTCGATTTTACTTTATTAAGTTCTTCTACAAGAGATGATATATCACTATCATAGTGTTTGATTTCAGGTAAAGATGTTATATCTTCTTTTAATTGTGTTATCTTATCATTAATATGTTCAATATCATGATCATAATACCTTATTGTTGGTATTTCAGGTATTTTTGATTCAATTTCAGTTAATTTTTCCTCAAGATGTTCATTTTTTACATCTAAGTCATCAATTTTATTACTTTTTTGATCAAACTGTGTAAAATATTCCTCAATATGAGTTAATTTACTACTTAAATTACTTAATTCTTCATCATAATATTTTATTTCTGGTATTTCTGGTATCTCTTTCCTTAAATCATTAACAAGGCGTATCAGTTCTGACCATTCTGGTGCAGTCTCTGATAAAACAGGGTCAATATTCTCTATCTCTTCAACTAAAACTTCTTCTTTGGGCGATTCTGTAATATAATCTTCTACTGACGGAAGTTCCTTTTCATCTATAAAATCTTTATAAGAGGGTAAATTATTTTCCTCTACTATATCATTTATTGACGGCAGGTCTTCGTTAGACATTCTATTAGTGTAGTACTTTGGGATTTCTCTCCCTGAGAAACTATTTATCTGTCTGACTTGCTTGCTTTAACATTTTTTGAAGGTCCGCTGTAGAACCGACAAATAGGGCATTATTGACTGTAGTGGGTCCTTTTTGATCTTTTTCCTCACTAACATCTTTCAGTTTCTTCTGAAGATCCATCAACTTATCAGTGGCATCGGAAACGTTTTTAATAAGTTGACCTGCTACTTCATATGCTCTTGGCATCTCACTTTCTTGAGCAAGTTCAAGAATGCCATTGATTGCTTCTTGTCCTTTTTCTATTATTGAATAAAGATTTCCTCTAGTATATTCATAATCTTTATTGATGTCTTCAGTTGATGATTTGATTTTTTCAATTTTATTATCAACTTTTGTTTTATCTATTTGAACATCTGAAACTTCAACGTCAAATGCCTCATCCAAACCGTCATATTTTTTAGTCATAATAGTAATTAACTAAATCCTCCATCAAATCCAAAGTTATCTCCAACTTCAATGAATGAAGCATCTGCTTTAGTGATATTATAGATAGCAGAACCTAAAACGTGCTGCTGAATCGGAGTCTTATCTTGTGCTCTTCTAACTGTTAACTTATTATCAATTATATTGTCAACGTACATTTGCTCTTCGCCCATGTAGATATATGTTTTCTTGGTAAACTTAGTACCATCTGAAACTTCAATCACGGTGTCTTCAAAATCAATGTTTGCTGTTAACTGAGCAACTTCACTTCCATTGTAATCTTTTAGTGCTCTTGGTTCTACAGTGTAAGTAACATCTCTTTCGTACTGAGTTTTTCCTTTTGTTCTTGTTCCTGCAATATATCCAACAGAAACTTTTTCAACAATAGAAGAACTAATATCTGTAAGTGGTCCGTAAAGATAGGTCTTTGCTGTAAATCTAAAAGTATAAACTAATGCTCTTCTTGTATCAAAGTTGCCTTCATAATCATCTTCCATTGATACATTATCAAGCACAACTGGAGTATTAACTACTTCTGTTAATCCACTAAGAAGTTTAACCGGTATGGTGTACGCAGGAGTAAAATAGGGTAAAATCTGCTCAGTTATTTGCAGCATATCATCATTTAGTTTCGTCATTACAGACAATTCAAAAACCATATTATATGGTACTGGCATATATGCTTTTTTAGTTTGCTCTCCGTTATCACCAGTTATAACAAACGTTTGAGATTTTGATACTTTTCTTTCGGGATCATAAGTCAAATCAATAAACTCAAAAGACATTCTAGGCAATGTCATTTGAACAGGAGTATTCAAATCTGGAGTCTGTTCTAATCTTGCTAAGAACTTTTGTGTAGGTCCATAAGCAAGAGGAACTTTGACGACACTCCAAGTCTCATCATTTCCGTCTTTGTGTTTAATCTCGATACCGTTAAACAGAGAACCAAATGAAATGATTGTAGATCTTAGAATTTCGTTGTAGAAATACTCAAACATGATCTTTAAAGAATATACTTCTATTTAACAGTTTTATGTCTAAGGCATTCCAAAAGGATTATTCTCACTAAAATCAATAACTAGACTTGCTTCTCTTTGAATATTATCATTATCTGCGAATGGAGTAACCTCGTCGTAAATACCTACCGTTCTGATAACACCAACCGCAGAAGATTCTGAACCAGTGATCGTTTCGCCTGCCTTGAAGTCTCCACTGACTATTGAAATCTCAAGAGTATTAGCAACTGCATCATACTCTTTAACTCTGGCTGTAGTACCACTAGTTCCACCTGTAACGATTTCATTATACACAAATGATCCACTTGATGTAACTATTCCAGCGACTGGTTTTGGTAATGTAACATCTGGCGCTATAACATATTTTGCTCCACCATTTGAAATATAGATGGAAGTAACGAATCCTGCAGAACTGATAGTAGCAATGCCTGTTGCTTTTACAACTCCATTTACTTCTGTGTAATAGTTTTTCTCTGAGGTATCATTTGAAATTGTAACAACAGGAGGAGAAGTATATCCACCTCCACCAAATGTTACAGTTATACCTGTTACTATTCCACAATTTTGTATGCCTACTTCAACATTTTGAGTTGTTGTAGCAAGACCAACAGTGGAATTATTCACAACAAGAATTGAAGATCCAATGCTCGTTACAAAAGTATCTTTTGGTATAATATAAACTCTTTCATATGGACTATCATATCCAGTCTGCAGTCTTACACGGTCACCAACTACCATATTAGTGGTATTGATTCCTGTAATAACTGTTGAACCTATACCTATTGTTCCAGAAGTTATAATAGAATCAAATCTTATTGTAGAAATTCCTGTAGCAATAAATTGAGTACCTATACCACCAGGACCAGCAACTGCGACATCTGGAGTAGAAACATATCCAAATCCACTACTACCAATAGATATGGCACTAATAGTACCAGCAATAGAAACAGTAGCAGTTGCTGTTGCTGTAATCGGTTGAGGATTTGAAAAACTAATCGTTGGTTGTACTGTATATCCTGCCCCAATAGTTGCTCCAGTTCCGACACACCATAATTTAGTTTCTGTATTGAATCCAACTGCTGTGACAATTCCTAAGATCGGATGAATAGTAGCAATACCAACTGCTACTTGAGACGGGGTTGCAGTTCCTGTTCCAAGTCCAATTGAAACTGTTGGTGCTGTTGAATATGCTCGACCTGTTGTAGTAAATGCAACAGAAGTTTCATCAATACTAGATCCATCAACTCCTCCGCCATTATCAATGGTAGCAACTGCTGGACTTGTTCCTGGATGAGCAATAACAATATCCGGTGCGCTTGTGTAGAATTTACCTTCTGTGGTTATAGCAACTTTTTTGACTGTGCCGCCTGCTAATGCGATTGGATCCATAATAGCAGAAGCAAGTCCAGCATTACCGCCTCCTGTTGGAGCACCAAAAGTCACCGTAGGTGCCTGTTTATAATAAACACCTCCCGTAGTTCCATATGGGAACAGATATGCAGATGCACCAATACTAATAGGTGCCTTTACTACACTGACTCCTGCTCCCACTTCTGACGCAGTATTAAGAATAGCAGTTGCTGCGGCACCAACATGTTTTGGAGTTGATATTCCAACAATTGGTGCTGTAATATATCCTCCTCCGCTATTTGCTATTGATACTGTTTGTACAGAACCTGTTGGAACAAGAATACTAGTAGCAGCAGCTCCAGCACCAGAAAGACCTCCTCCGTGGAATGTAATAATAGGTGCTACAGTATACCCACATCCAGCATTTGTTACATTTACTGAAACTATTTTTCCTGATGTTCCGTCACACCCAATATAATCATAAGTAAGTGATGCTATGCCAACTGCTGTTGTTCCTCCTGGTGCGGAAGAGAAAGCAACTCTGGGTAGTTCTGTATACCCTCTACCCATATTTGTAATTACAACAGATCCAACAGAACCAGTTATGCACAAATTTGAGGTTGCGGTTGCTTGTGTACTGACTCCTACAGCAATAAGTCTAAGAGTCTTGATATGACCAATCTGTTCAATTTCTTCGTCAATATCTTCGATTCCAGTATCAATAACTTCATCTTCATATCTGAAGAGTTCACATCTCAGTGTGTAAACATAGTTCTTCTGTAGTTGATAAAACGGTTGTTCGTGTTCTACATACTTGATTTCAAATAATCTCTCTCCCAATGGAAAATAGATTAAATCTCCTTCTTTTGGTCTAGTTGCTAGTTCAACATTAGGAAGATTTTTAATTAAAGGAGTAATATAGTCTTCAAACCTTTCTCTAGACACAACCAGAGTTAAATCATCTTTCTCTTGAATGCCGAATCGTGACAATATAGTGCCTTCTCCGCCATAACCATCATAGTTATCTACATATGCCTCAATAGGATATGCATTATCAAACTCAGATTGTATGACTTCTTTAATTACAGTAAACTTTGTAAGATATTTGCGAGGCATATAATATACCTCAATACCATACATTTTTAACTGTTCGTTGACGAGACTTTGGATTAATCCTTGTTCTCCCTTAGTTCCGTTTTGAAAAAATGGATTAAGCATAGCATCAACCGATCAAGTCTAACGGTGGAAGTTCATATGTACTCATCATTTTTTGCTTAATCTCATCGATTTCTCTTTGTCCGTCATCAAATATTTGTCTACCATTGAACTCAATGCCTCCAGGAAGTTTTACACCCTGGAACTTCATCAGATTTTGACCCCATTGTCTTTTGATAAGAGATGTTAGATATGGTTTTATGAATGAATCATTCCAAACTCGTGAATAATCGTTACCATCCAATACTGACCAGCAATCTAAAACTAGAAACTCTCCTGCTTTTAATTCCGACCAATCTACGTCAAGATACATTCTATCTTGTCTTTGATTGAATCTAATTTGCTTATGAGTATTAAGTAAAAAGTTTATTGTTTCCAAATAACTCATAGTCATTGAGTAGGAGGTAAGGTCATATCCCGTTGCTCCTGACCCTTGAAGTCCCGCTATATCACTTAACATCAACTGATATTTAATGTTAAACATTCCAGAAGATAACCCTTCATTATATTGAAATACTTTATTGATTCCAATAATTGATGGAGGAATTGCTATATAATTGCTATTTTCGTAATATGCAAATGTAGTATTAGATCCAGCAATATTTGCAGTTGCTGTAATACTAGTTATTCCTGATGTTCCACCATCGCCTGCAGGTGCTCCTGGAGGTCTAGCCTTTCCTCTATTAACATCTGCGTCAGTTACTTGATACTTTAAATATGTTTGACTTACCCCATCAAAGTGTCTTTCTTGGAAAAACTGAACAGCATCATCAACTAAATCCTGCAGTTGCTCCTCAGCAACATTAATCTCAACAACCGGAGCACCCAGTTGTCTTAAACAATAATCAATTAATTCTTGCCTAGTTGACGGTTTTGCCATTATTATAAGACAGTTCTTTTTTATTATTTAGTTAGACCGTAGAAATTCCAGAATACACATTGATATTACCTCTGGCAATGCTATAAGTGCTACTTCCTATAGAAGCAAAGATATCATACTCATATCTTCCACCTTTTATTTGTCTATTAAGAGTGTCAGATAGCGTAATCTTAAATTCTCCCGCACTAGCACTTGTAATTGATTCTGTAAAGTTTGCCACCACATCCATTGATGCTGCTTGACCAGTGGATTTCATCATTCTTGAATGCATCGTATGGGAAGTCAAATTATAGTTTGACCTATCATTATTCAAAATCTTAAATGTCTCTTCAAAATCAACACCAGTATACATTGTAAGGTTTACCCCATAAGGAGTTCTTACTGAAGGATCAAAGGTAATTGTATTATTTGCCATTTGCTATTACTTGGAGAAGAGTTTTGATATCACTTAGATCATTTTGTAAATTATCCACTTTTTGTTCAAGATTATCAACTCTCTCCTTTTCAGAAGAGAGTCTATTTCTTGCATTTATATAGTTTTCATAATCAGTTTTATTTCGATTCACAATAGCACCGGTGGTGTTATCTCTAAAAAAACCATCCTTTCCTTCAATTGGTACTAATGCCATATCAAACTACCGCAACACATCTAAGATTTCTAAACTGAGGAACAATTGCTTGATTGGTAGATGTTCCTATTATTTTGATCCTAAACATATTAAAGGGAGTTAGATTATCAATAGTAAACTTATACTCTTTAAAGTAATTCAATGATGGATACTGAGTGTAAACATCCGATGGTGGGACATATACATCTGGTTTTCCATCAGCATTGAATGGTTGAAGAACCGTTCCAAATTCACTCTGATTATTAATACCAGGGAAAGGAGTAAATACACATTCTGTGGCAGGAAGATCCTGATCAAGAGCATAGAACATTCTGATGTCATTGAACGTTGAAACATATCCATCAATGAATATTCTCAAGGAAGATGCTGGATTCTCCAAACTAATATTTCTAGTCACATACATCAAACTAGTTGGGTCACCTAAGATTCCCTTTGCTTTGCTGTCTGTAGCATAGTTTGTGATAGGTTGATTTGCTCTATTGGAAACAAACACAACAGCGGCATGATCAAGATCAATAGCAGGAGATAATCTATTATCAACGGTTAACATATTAGTATTCAAAGTCATTGACTTATTATATGGGAGACCGTTAAGATAACTTCTTTCATTAGTTGAAGAAACAACCATTCTTTGATTGTCAAAGTAATTCTTCTCATTAAGAGAAACTTCTTGATATCCCTTATCCAGGAAGGAGATTTCAGTTCCACTAACGGATGTTTCAGTGACAGTTCTCATCTGAGAACTAATAGAAGTTCCATTAGGTGAAACTGTTCTCAGTTTAGGAATAACGATTGAATAAGGAAGATTATATGTTCCTTTAACTTTAGTTCCTCCACCAGTTTTACTAGTAACAAAATATCGAGAACCTAAAGTAGGAGAAGTAGAACTTCTATCCGTTCCATCAGCAGACATATTGACCTTGATGTTATAGTGATCAAGTCCAATAGCATCATCAACAGTCACATCTGCAAATTGATGTTCTTTATTGATTCTTAGCAAAGAAACGCCACCAAATTCATATCTGTAGACCAGTTCATTTATATTATGAGTAGCAGCAATAGTATTATCAACTGACCTACTTGAAATTCCTACCAAAGAATTACCAGCAGTTCCAGTGTATGATATAATCTCACTACCAATCTTCACATATCCAGGATTGTTAACACTAATAGGAAGACCTTCAAAATCTGCTAAGTTAGCGGTTGATCCAACAGAAATGGCACCTGTATCTGCCTTAGTATATTGAGCAGAAAGTGCTGTTGGAGTAATATCGGAACCAACTTCCTTGAGAAGAACTCTATTGGTATTTGAATACATTCCATGATTTCTCTGGAACACTTTCAAATGAAGTCCATCATTCCTTACAGTAACTGGTGCGTCAGGAACCAAACTTCCACCTACACCTACATTCACATCTGAGGTGATTCCTGCAGATGTAGTATATTGTAAGTAGTTATTTGCAGTAAACTTAACTTCGCCTTGAACTTTACTGAGTTCAAGTTCATTAAATCCAAGCAATGTATTAACAGACAATTTCATGTCTCTTCCTGGCAAGAAAGCATTACTACCAGTGGTTAATGGTGTCAGAACATCACCAACATTGTATCCACTGCCGCCCGTATTGATAGTCGCAGCAATAGCAACTCCATTGTTGATTGTAATGTTAGCAGTTGCATTTACACCTTGACCAGTAAACGCTGTTAACGCAATCCCAGTATGAGTAAACTGAGATGCTGCAGGAGTATATCCTATTCCTGGATTAGAAAGTCCAAGATTTCCAGTTGAGGAACCAGCAAGACCTACTAATACTCCTCTAAAGTTAGATGAAGTTTGAGTGATTATATCTCCAATAGATAATTCCCTCCCAGCAACAACTCCTGTATTATTAACAGTTGTTCCGATTCCAACGCTAATTGTTCTAGGAGTAATCGAAATACCATTCCTAGTGATTTTTTCAAGTTGCTGAGGAAGTTCTGGATTAAAGAACTGAACAACACCTTGAGATACGAACTGGCAGCGATAAAGAACAAATTTAAGGTCTTCATACTGACTTGGTGTCCATACTGAAGCATTCTGAGATTTGAACAAAGAACCCAAGAGAGGTTGCTGAGTAACAAGAATCTGTCCTGCTTCTTGGGCAGCAGTTGTTATATCTGCTTCGCCAAATCGTGAAATCCATACGTTGTAATCAGTAACATCTGCCTTAACAACTATTGCATATTCTGTATTGCCGTTCAAATATACTGGAGAGTTAAAAGTAAATGTAGTTGGAACAGAACCATCTTCAGATATCTCAACAAATTTTGGATCTAAAGTTACCTCAGAGAATGGGAGAACGATATTAGTTGGAGTACCAAGTCTAGTCTCACGAATCTGAATAGTTACAGGGAAATCTGTTGCCTTAGATTGGAAGAATAAATCAATCTTGGAAAGATATATGCCAGTAAGATCATCAACAAAGAATGTTTGAGCAAGAGGATCTCCACGCCATGGTGGACGTGGTGGTGCTGGTGGTGGTGGGGGAGGTGGTATTCTAACAACGTTAATATCTTGTATAATATTAACTTCTGTGGACTCACCGACTAATTGTCTTGTTTCTGGTTGAATATCATCATTAGTTGCAACTCTAGCATTTCTCAGCGAGAGAGTTACTTCTTGAGTATTATCAAGATCTCCTTGAGAATAGAATATTTCTTGAGCACTAGTAGAAAGTGCTCCTTTAACTCTACTGTTAATTGAACTACTTGTTAGTCTAAACTCTGACCTTCCGGTGTCGAAAGTTGGATTAGAGACGCTAGATGGGTCAGGAACACGGTAAGAACCAATCAAAGTACCAACTCGGTCTGTGATGAGTCTAACAGAGGTTATAGTCGCTTCTGCACCACTTGTACGTCCTCTTAAAACCATTCCTGATTGAATGTATCCAAAGAACTGTGAGAACTCTTCGGACTGCAGACTATCAGTATCAACATTTATAATAGTAGATGCGCCAGTATATGCAGTTGGTAAACTAGTTGCTCTGGTGTATGGATTGCTATCATAAATGTCAGAAGGTTCAGTGATACTTCCATACTTATGATTTGCAGCTGCTGCTCTGAAAACAATCTCAGGTAGAGAAGAACTACCTATTTGTTGAGTAGTAACGCTACCTGGCATTGTACCATTAATAGTTTCCCCTACAGTAAACGTACCTGAAGTCATTGTGACTTCTATGAGTTTAGGGACTGTAAATCTACTTATTGCTACACCGTCAAAGTAAGAATATACTTGTGTAAATGGTTTCATTGCCTTAGCAGTGAACTTAATATTACGAGATCTCATTGTATGAGTGATCTCTCTGTTTACGACTCTATCACCAAGACTTTCAGTATTAATTACTTCTTGGATAGACTGTTGTGAACCAGTTCTTGTTTGCTCAAGTGAAACAGATCCATTGATAACTGTACTTTGAACTGTAGTTCTTCCAGTATCAATTCTTCCAGCACCAATTCCTTGTCCGGCAAGAATTGCGCCAGCACTAGTCCCATTCCTTTGAGCAGATTGAGCGAGTGACTCATTTCTATTTGTTGCACTTAGATCAAGTTGAGCACCAACAGTTTCCCAAGAGTCCCAAACAATAGGAGCAACGCCAATTCTTGAACCATCTTCAGCAGTTTCAACTTCTGCGCCAATCACATCAGCAAGTCCTTGGAAAGATCCTTCCATAAGAACATCGCGTATCTGCATTGTGTTTGTATCAATCCAAACATCAACAGATGGTTCTAAATCTATATTGCCTTGATAGAAATTAATTAGGAATGGAGTAACATTTTCAAGTCTTGTAGCAAATGGTTGTTCCAACCAGACATTATTAGCATAATCAAGAGTAACAATATTACCTGTTCTTCGTACTCCGGCACCTAATAAAGTATTACCAATTCCAACTTGAAGATTTACAGCATTAGAGTAGTGAGGTGGTCTAAGAATTTTTCTCTTTGTATCAATAGAGTTTTTAATTCCAATTGTAAGATCTTGCGGAAGTGTAGAGCTAAAGTTATCTACAAAAATTCCAGACTTAAATCTATTAAGTCCATTAATATCTGGAACAAATGTATTCAGAGTTGATTGCTCAAGCAAATTCAATGAGCTATAATATTCAAGATTTTTAACTCTTTGTTCAATTTTAGAAATATCAACCATTTGATATCTCTTATGGTCAATAAATGTTACTTTTGCGTCATTTGTATTATAAAGATATGGAGGTAAAAATACATTACCAACATTCATCCCATCTGTTACAGATAAAGGAAGTTGGGGAATATCATCTGGAGCACCATTCTTAACTGAGAATGATCCATTTTTATCAATATAAATTCTATCTGCCCTAGCAAGATAATAGTTATATCCTAAAGTAATAGATTCATCCGATGCAATAACGTTTTTTGAACTATGCTGACCACCGTTGAAGTTTCTACCAAAGAATTCAAGTGGTGATCTTGATCCAGGTGTTACAGCGTAGTTTGTAACTCTAGGTCTTCCATCAATAATATCTGTAACTCTACTGTTTCCAACGGATGGAATTTCAGTGGAGTAATCAAAAGAATTGTAAGAATCAACAGTAGTAACATCTCCAGTATCAGAACTAGCGTAATAAGCATTTGAGAAATAAACTCTCAACTTAGAGGCAGCTTCGGGAACATTTTCTTTTCTTATAATTCTTGAGAAATCATAGAATGAAGATCTTTGACCTCTAGCAAGATAATAATCTCTAGTTACGTTTTGAGATCCAAGTTCAATGTTTGAAGCATTTCCAGAAACAGTTGATTGCGAGAATGATAGTGGTTCTCCTACTTCAAATACTATATCATTTAAGTAAACAAAACTAATAGTGGTATCGTTTTTCCTTTGAATATACCTTGCTTTAGCACCTGAGGTTCCTCCAGAGAATGTTTCCCCAAGAATCAAATCATTTGTGGTCGCTGAAGGACCATTCATGTTAGCAACAGCAAGATTAGGAGATTCTGGATCTTCTGTTGTTCCTGATTGGAATATGCCATATACATCAATTACATCAGGCACATTTAACGAAATGATATTATCTTGAACTCTTGTTCCAAAAGGATAATTTCCATATGTCAATCCATCTTGTAAAGTAGCAGTTCCAACTCCAGAAGCACTATTTTTTGATTTATTGATAATAATATTATTAGTTGAGTTCTTTAACTTCGTTTTAGATGTTATATTAGATTTACGAGTGGATGTGATAAGAGTTGCATCAGGATCTGCACTACTTAAACCTTGTAGTTGAAGTTGAGTATTTCCCTGAGAGAATATAAACTTATCAGCAGTAAGGATTTCAGTTCCACCATCTGACCTTAACAGTGAATATCTTTCCTCATCAAATGCTAAAAATACCTCTTTGGCGGGATCACCTACGGAAACTACTTGAGAAAGTCCATTAGCGTCAATATTGATTGATGTATTGTTTCTAATTACAATATTACTCCCACTTAGATCTACTGATTCAATATTTTCTTTAGGAAGTACACTGTAGATTGAATCATTACTTGAAAGATTTCCAGTTCCTTGTGAACTTTGTAATCTAGAAGCAACTACCGAAATATTAGTAAGGTTTGTAGCAGATGTTGGAGGAGATCCTTCACAAATACCAGTTACCGTGGTTACTCCAGTAACAGTAGCAGTTTTTCCATTAATCCCAGTTACTCTTAAGATGGTAGGATCAGCATTATCAGCAATTGTATATTTAATTAAATTACCTGTGGTAACAACTCCAATAAAACCACCGGCAGCAAGTTCAGGAGCAGATATTGTAGAAATACCAGCATTATCTCTTGCAGAAATAGACCCAATACCTATTGAAATTATATTTCTTTGAATTGTATCTGCATTAAATGTATTTGCTGTCCCAACAATACTATAAACTGACTTTACATCAGCAATTGAGTGCTTTTTAACTCCAGTAACAAATCTAGAAGTGTCTAAAACTCCATTAAAACTTAATCTTTCTCCAAAAACAAAATCACCTTGTTGACTGTAAGCAGTTAATGCTGTTCCTGCACTTACATTGTATCTTAAGAATGCAGAGGCACCACTTTGTTCTCCTTGAAGATGAACAGGAGATGATAAAGTAGTAATTACATTAACATCCAGTGTAGTGTATGTTTGTACATCAAATAGTGATAAATCCCAAATATTTACTTGAGGTGTTGTGGTATTATAACTTCCTGATTCTAAAGCAAAATCATAAATTCTAGCAAGTCCTATTTCTGCTCCAGCAGCTGCTGTAGAAGATGAACCTACTCTTTGATCTCTAAGACTTACTGTAGTTGAAGTATCAAATCCAATAATTGGTGATCCAGAAACATTATTTACTTCAATAGTAGGACCAAAAGCAAAATTAACTGCTTGATTTTCTAAAAGTCTTGTATCTCGGGGTTTTCTAACATCAATAAGTGATGGAGATCTTATATCTACTTCGTAACCTTTAACATATGCTTTACCTGGAGATACTTTATATACCAACAAGTCATCGGATGGTACATTACCACCAACTGTAATTTGTCCTGGTTCGTAAACTCCTCTATTTCCTTCTTGATTATTTAAACTTTCCTTTACAGAAGTTACAAATTCATTAATATAATAATTTCCAGATTCCTCAAAAGTTCTTTTTGCTAATTCATCTCCTAAAAGATTATATTTGGTGTCATCAATTTTTGTTCTTAATAATCCTCTTTGAACTTCTGCAAGTTGAACAAAATTCTCATCATTAAAATCATCCGAGTCCTTTTTAACTAAGGTGCAAGAAATCTTTAATCTATCTGCACCGGGTGCAGTATAGTTATTAAATCCTTGGGCATTATCTGTAAGTTGAGGATCAATATCTGATGAAATAAGTTCCTCATTAATTAAAAGACCAATCCTATAACTAGGTTGAGTTCCATATTGGTCAAGAATCAATAATTGACTCTGAACAGTTACAAAATTGCCCCTAATAAAAAATACCCCCTCACTGACAACAAATGCCGATCCTGTTTGTGAAGCATCTTCAACAATAGTATTAGCAAAACCTTCTCCAGCACTTATGAAGGTAGTTGCATACGAAATACCTTCATTTACTGTAAGAACTTCATTATCAAAAAATGTTTCAGTGCTATTATCTGTGCTTGACTCTAAGTAATTTACATAAAGAGTAAAGTTTCCATTTTGGGATTCAGAATCAGTAACATAAGTTACAACTTCAGCAGTAATACCTGAAGATTGTCCAGTAATCTTCTTTCCTAATAACTGATCAAGATAGATTTGTACAGGAACACCAAGAAACTCTTGTTGAATCTGCACCCCATAGAATAAATCATTGTAATTTAAGTTACCAGGAATTACAACACTTCCTTCTTTATATAAATTATTACCAACGCTTTCAATCTGATTCTGAAGAATAGATTGAAGATTATTTAACTCTCTAGCCTGAACTGGGTATGCAGGTTTGAAAAGTACTTTATAATAGTTGCTACGAGGGTCAAAGTCGTCAAAGTAGGGAGCAACGTTGAGGTTAGTTTCCTGGGGCATAATTCTTTAGAACTGCAAGATAATCTTTACGTCTTCTTTCTGTGAGGATGACCTGGTTACAGAGGGTCTATTATCAACGTGAATAATATTTCCTGAGTATTTTTTAGACTCTGGTTGAGCAACGCCCTTCACAAAACTTTGACCTAGAAAGTAGGTACGACTATTTATTACAGTACTTATACCGGGACTTCCAATAGATCCAAAAGAGGTATCAATACCCAAAGTAACAGATCCTCCGATAATATTAATATTTCCCCCTGCTGCAGGGTCATTTGTAAACCTCAAGGATTCAAACCCGTAAATAGGACCTGAATTTTGAGTTCCATCAGAGTTAAATCCAGAGTTTGTTCTATCCTGCCAGTACTTAAGAACTCCTGTAGATTGATCATAAGATATAACTCTACCAACTGAAGTAGAACCAACTCCTACTTTTTGTGTGATAGTACTATCTGGCGTAAAAATAGCACTTTGATATTCGTCACCATCGCTGGTAAGTTTAAGAGCATATACTGCACTTGCCTTATCTGTGGTCAATATGGTGCTTGAGTCATTATTAAGAGGATTAGCGATTAATCCAACTCTTGCAAACTCATTGCCGGTAATAAAGTCAGGATTCTCAGTATCATTTTCAAACCTAGCATAGGTTAGAACATTAAATGCTCCTAACTCTCTGTAAATATCAGCACCATGCCCTCCATTTGGTGGAATAATAACATTAAAGATTGGTGCTGTTGATCCTGTAGGTACACCACCAGTTTTAAGGTCTAAAGTACCAAAAGTATAGTTTGATCCACCGTTTGAAACATTAACTGATTCAATTTTTGAATCATTATTAATGATGACAGTTGCCTCAGCACCTCTACCATCGCCATTAATAGGGACTCTAGTGTATGTTCTAGCAGTTCCAAGACCAACACCACGATTTCTAATTGTAATAACTTTTAGTTGTCCGCTTGTAGAAGCATTCTGTCGTACAGGAGCAGCGTCAGTATCAGTATCCCAATTACTTGGAACAGGAATATAATTTGTTGATTCAAACTTGATTGCTTGACTTGGTTTAATAGTGTAAAGATATTTCCAAACATATCCATCGCCACTACTGCCAGCAGCTCTTGGTTCTAAATCTGTAAAAGTAGGTTCATCTAATGACGGACCTCCTTGGAAAGCATTTTCTGGAGTTGCGTTATTATAAAGACAAATATAAACTCTAAAATCTGAGTTCATTACATAATAATTTCCATCATATATGTCAAAAGAACCAGATGGTTGTGATGGATTACTTCTGGTTACGTCATTTCTCCACATATCATACGTGGTTCCCGTTGCCCACGTAGTCTTTCTAATGACTTGACTAACATCACTTGATGTGATCTTTTTCATAGCGATCATTGTATCCCAATAATCGTTAGATTCATTCAAACTATCTTTAGGAGACGGGGGATTTGTATTCCACGTAGATTGATAGTCACCCGCATTAGGCAAACCAATAAAGGTATAATAAGAATTTGAAGTGGATTGTATACCAGCAACAAAGTTCTTAGCATTCAAAATACGAAGTTGGTCAGTAATTATAGCTGCCATTTTTAGAGAACTTTTTGTTATTTATCTTATATTTCAAGTATTTATTACACATAATTATTGAATCTGAGAGCATCTCTTCTAGTGACCAGTGCAGAAGTAGAAATGCCACCATATCCATTTTCATTATAAGAACTGAATGTGGTAGAAATACTACTTCTACTCACGTTAATTTTACCCCAACTAAATGATCCAAAACTAGTTGTTCCATATGAAACAGTGCTTATAGATCCTACATTAGTTATTAATCTTCTAATAGTAGTTGTTCCAACTCCAACCACATTTGTTTGTATGGTTGAGGCAGAGTAAACCTGGAATACACCATCCATAAATGATGTGGTGATTCCCAAAGTAGTTCCGTCATTATAAAGACTTGTGAGAGCAGACCCCACTGCAGGAGAAATATTAGAGTTAAATACTGTGAAGTATTCTCCAGTTGAAATTCCACTTACAGTTACTGCAGTTCCTACAATATTGGGATTTCTCATATCAGAGTTAACTGGAATATAGAAATCAAATCTAAGTTGATTAAATGATCCACTAGTTGTTGTGCCAAATCCAACTATATTGCCGTAATCTCCATTATAACTGGAGACTGGCATAACTTCTTTTACTAAAATAGGTTCTTCAATAATTACAGAAGGTGGATTAGTATATGTATATCCAGAACCAATGGTATTCACAGATACAGTTGCTAGTTTGCCTGATGTTATAGATCCAACTCCAGATGCTCTATGAGTATTACCAAGACCAATTGGAGGGGCAACACTAATCGCAATTGTAGATAACCCAACATAACCTTGTCCAGAGTTAGTAATAACAAAAGATGATATCGTTCCAGCAATGCTTACTACTGCTGTTACAGATGCTCCAACTAAAACATCTTGGGTATTAACTACAATTGAGTTTTGGAAACCTCTTATATTGGACTCATTTCTAGAGTCAAATAATGGTCTAACGGTATCAACATATACAATAGTGGTGCTAATGCTTAATGATTGCGTCAGATATGCTGCTGGGAAAATAGATGGTTCATATGCCAGTCTATCTTTG
>Ga0209308_10001057_pt1 | contig 26562 bp, 20 predicted proteins | sample COGITO_mtgs_1204_3_FD_184806 | JGI IMG/M metagenome (GOLD analysis project Ga0209308, IMG submission 184806) | Pelagic marine microbial communities from North Sea - COGITO_mtgs_120405 (SPAdes) (version 2) | ecosystem: Environmental > Aquatic > Marine > Epipelagic ...
TTCTATTCTAAATTCTTCTGTGTATCGATTGTTGCTCATATTCACCTCTCTTATAGCCATTTTGTATGACTGAAAGGTGTCTAGTAAAGTGATAGCGATTCAGTTTGAGGTAACCATTCTCTTTCTTGAGGTTACTTTCTTCTCAGCTGTTGGCATGACGTTTAGTGTCACCTGCCAGGCGTTGTTTGCCCGTCTCCAGAAACTTCTTCGACCAGCTGTAGTACTGGCTGGCAGCTATGCCTTCACAAGCACAAATTACTCTGACCCCTTTGATTCCAGATTGATCTCTATTACCACTAGCAACAAGACTGCAATTTACGGTCTAATAGCCTGCATAGTATTACCTTAGAGGATGACTGATTGAGCCAGTTTGAGTTTGTATCCGTTGCGGCTTCTCTGGTGATAGCGTTAGCTATTGCCCGACTTGTTTCCGCTCTTCCATCAGTTATGAATCCTAAGCGGTTCGATTGGCTGCACAGTATCTTTGCCATCTCATTGGTGCTTTTTAGTTTTCAGATCTGGTGGCGCAGCTGGGGTCATGTTGAGGTTGAATCGTGGTCGTTGCTCAAGATGATTGTACTGATTATCCCCAACATCCTTATTTATTTATGTGCGCTGTTTCTAGTGGGAGAGAAACCGCAAAAAGTTCGCTCCTGGGCAAGGTTCTTCGATTCTTCCGGTCAGGCGATGTTTGGCGCATTCTTCGCAACGATGCTGGCGATCTTAACCCGCAACTATTACCTCGACGGTCTACTACCCGGGCTGCCGGGAATAACCGTAAGTCTGGCGTGCTTAGCTGGCATGGTGTGGCGCAATAGAGTGCTCTGGTGGGCGATTGTTGTTTTGGTCGACGCTTCCTTTATAGCTGTAATTTTTCGGGAACTATAGCCGGCTATGGAAATGATGTCCGCTCACAGCCGAAAGCAACCCTTTCGGCTAGGAATATTCTCAAAAATTAGTTATATGTCTACTATAGATCCAAAGCTGCAGAGGACTTATCCTTTTCATAGACTTTTAAGTCGCATATGCTTAGGAGCAATGCAAAATAGTAGAAGAGAATAACGATAGAATATATAGCTCTAATTGGGACCAATATTGAGCTAGGTTTAACTATATAAGAACAGCCGAATACAAATATTTCGTTAATTATTAACTAGGATGGGACTAATGTTAGAGAAAGCCTTACAAAGACCGAGGGTCATATTAACTTCATTATGGCTTGTATACTGTGTTTTGTTTTTGGGAAGTAACGTCAGTGACGATGGTTCTGTTATAGATCAAACTGGAATAATTATTGACGCGATAATAATGGTTCTATTTGTCATCGGTTTAATCTGGATGACACTCAAAAAGAAAGAAATAGAGAATTAGAAAAAGGGCTTTTTGTCGTATTTTGCCCCCCCCAAATACCTCTAATACTCACAAGTAGTATTATAAATCGCCTGTGGATGCGTTAGGTTGAGTAAATCACAGAATCTGTTTACCTAAATAAAGTCAACTTCTGACCGGAAGCAGCCTTTGACTAAGAGTAATACAGATAGTGAGGCCAACATATAACAATCAAATCAAAAAGGAGGGGCTACGCGCCCCTATTATTCAGGGCGTTAACGACTGCTCCTGGCCGGAAGCGGTCGTTTCAAAACGTGGTCTGTCTCAATTTGTCCAAGGAACTAAGACAATGAAAATATTCCCCTCTTCATTTCTACATTTTCTCTGTACTCCCGCCTTTTATTTCGTCACGTCTCTCATACTTATGCCGGTGACAGTCGCCCAAGCCCAGAGTTTACTCAGCTCAGATGAGCGAGCGGAAATCCACAATCTTTACGCGCAATACAATCTGGTGCTCGACGCGGGCGATTCCCAGTCTTGGGCTGATACGTTCATTGAAGATGGCAGCTTCAATACCTTTGTCGGGAGGGAGGCACTTATAGCTTTCGCCGACGGCTTTGCAACCGCCAATCCGAATACTAGGCACTGGAACAGTAGCATCCGGATTACTCCCACCGCCGATGGAGCGGCGGGTACCGCTTATCTCATGCTCTGGAAAGTTAGTACGCAGCCGGCAGAAGTCGTTCTCACGGGTATTTACACGGACGAGTTGGTTAAAACCTCGAAAGGTTGGCGGTTCAAAGCACGGCTAATTGAGGTCGACCAGCCCGCGAATCCTTGAAGAAACAGGGACAGGCCACGTTTTTCGAACGTTCGTCCCTGACCGAAGCAGACTTTCAACAGGTCTCAGGGCACAACGCCATGATCAAATAAATCAAGGTGTTACAAAGCTGAGAAGTTGGCTCACTGGGACAGAACCTTCGTGTAGAGATCAATATCGAGCAGTGGTTGGGAATTAGGCAATCAGACTGGCACTGAAGTCTGCTCGGCGGTATTCTACTTCTTCGGTAAATAAGCATCGAAGCAAGGCGAATACCCTATGTCCTCCGTCATCTATCCAGTTACTAATCTGAAGTCTGTCGAGCAGATCAATATTGTCAGGGGCAAGGGTGTCTATGTCTATGACGATGCCGGCAATCAATATCTAGAGGGTCTGTCGGGGCTCTGGTGTTCCGCCCTGGGCTACGGCAACGAAGAGTTGATCGAAGCCATCAGCTCGCAGCTACATACTCTTTCCTACAGCCATCTGTTTGGTGGTCGCACCCACCCCGCTGTCATGGAGCTGTCCGACCGGCTCGCTGCCATGGTGCCGGTTAAGGATGCCAAGATATTCTTCAGTAATTCCGGCAGCGAGGCGAATGACTCGCAGATAAAGATGCTGCGCTATTACGCCAATGCTATAGGCAAGCCTGAGAAGAAGAAAATTATTGCGCTGGACCGAGGTTATCACGGTGTGACTGTTGCCGCGGCGGCGCTTACTGGTCTGCCGGTAATGCACAGTCATTTCGACTTGCCTGTGGATGCCCTCGGCATTCTGCGCGCCGATTGCCCGCATTATTTTCGCGGTAGAGTCGGTGCAGAAACCGAAGAGGAATTCGTGGCGCGCCTGCTGACAAACCTCCAGCAACTCATTCATGACGAGGGCGCCGACACTATCGCGGCCTTCATTGCCGAGCCGCTAATGGGTGCCGGTGGTGTGATCGTGTCACCGGAGGGCTATCTGCCGCAGGTTCAGGCCCTGCTCAATGAGAACGATATTTTCCTCTGGGCCGATGAGGTGATCTGCGGTTTTGGTAGAACGGGTAATGACTTCGGTTCCACCACCATGGGAATACAGCCGGACATCATGAGCCTGGCGAAGCAACTTTCCTCAGCCTATGTTCCAATTAGCGCGGCCGTTATTCCCGGTGCCATGTATGAGGCAATGATTGAGCAGAGCGCCGAGGTCGGTGTCTTTGGTCATGGTTATACCTACACGGGGCACCCCGTAGCCTGCGCTGCGGCATTGAAGGCATTAGAGATTTATGAGCGAGACGAGCTGTTCGCCAGGGCGGCGAAGCAGGGTGCGTACATGCAGTCCCGCTTGCAGGAATTTGCAGGCCATGAGCTTGTGGGTGAAGTGCGCGGCAAAGGTCTCATCGGCGCGATTGAACTGGTGGCGAATAAAGAAACGGGCCAGGCATTTACCGATGGCAGGGTAGGGGCCTTTGCGCAGCGCGCCTGCCAGGACGAAGGTTTATTGCTTCGTGCCGTGGCTGGAAACTCCGTCGCCTTCTGTCCTCCTCTGATAATAGAAGAAGCACAGATCGATGAGATGATTGAGAAATTCGCCAGGGCTCTCGATGCCTCGTATGAATTTGCGAAAAAAGAGAAACTGATTACTTAGAACACTGTGCACAAAATTAATAAACTAGGACGCAGCAAAAATGAAGAAAATTAAGTATGTAGTTCTCCTGACAAGCCTGCTGGTTTTTCTCTCATCTTGTCAGCCAGAGCAGGAGACGGCGACCGTCTCTGCAGAGAAGATAGCGGCAGACCTTATATTAAATAACGGCAAGATCGTTTCCGTGGATGAGGCCTTTAGCATTCATGACACCCTCGTCGTGAGCGACGGGCGAGTGGTGGAACTGGGCGATGCCTCGCTGCTGGACAAATATTCCGCAACTACTGTGCGCGACCTGCAGGGCAAGACGCTTATTCCCGGTTTTATCGATTCCCACACGCATATTCGTGGCCGACCGCGTCGCTATATCGAGCTAAGCGAGGTCAACTCTATCGCCGAGATGCAGGATCTTATTCGTGCCAAGGCTGCCGAACTGGGTGAGGGCGAGTGGATTACCGGCTACGGCTGGTCGGAAGATGAGCTGGCGGAGGGGCGCAAGCCGCTTCGTGGCGATCTGGATATCGCAGCACCGAACAATCCGATCACCTTTACCAGGGCGGGAGGCCATAGTGCGGTTGTTAGTACCTTGGCTCTGGAGCTAGCGAATATTACTGACGAGACTCCCGACCCTGAGGGCGGGGTTATCGAACGTGACGAGAATGGGGTGGCGAATGGAGTTATTCGCGAGCGTCAGGAAATCGTCGGTAGGCTGGTGCCGGATTCAACTTACGAAGAACTGATTGCAAGCCTGGAGATCAATCTTGGCGATCTTCTGGCGAAGGGAATTACCAGCATCACAGATGCCTCCAAACGCCCCGATGAATATGCGATGTGGGAAGAGCTGTACGCAAAGCCGGGGGTAAATCTACCGCGCTCTGCGATTCAATTTCAATGGTTCGAACCCGAGGCGACTGCCGAGTTAAAGGCCAGGGTTGGCGATGGTAATGAATTTCTCAAGATCGGCCCCATCAAGATATTTGCCGATGGTGGCTTTACCGGCCCCGCAGCCTTCACCAAGGAGCCCTACCTGAATCAGGGTGACTATCGTGGTTATCTCAATATGCCCGAAGAAGAACTGGTCAGCCTGATCAACGAGGTGCACGATGCTGGCTGGCAGATGGGCATCCATGCGATTGGCGATGCGGCTATCGAGCTGGTGGTAGACACGCTCGCCGATGCACTCACGCGAAACCCAAGGGAAGATCACCGCAGCTACCTCAATCATTTCTCGATGCGTCCGTCCGATGCAACCATGGAGAAGATGGCGCAGCACGGCATCCATATTACGCAGCAGCCCAACTTCACCTATACCCTGGAAGGCCGTTACGTGGCGAACCTGGATGGTTGGCGACTGGAGCATAACAATCCGGTTCGCTCACCTATGGACCACGGCATCCATGTCGCTATTTCCAGCGATATCCTGCCTATAGGTCCTCTAGTGGGCATCTATGCCGCCGTGACCCGAAAGGGTATGAGTGGCAGAGTCTTCGGCGCAGACGAGGCCATCACCATCGAAGAGGCGATTCAGGGCTACACGATCAAGGGTGCCTATCTGGGCTTCGAGGAAGACATCAAGGGATCCCTCGAGCCCGGTAAGCTGGCGGATATGATTGTCCTCTCCAAAGACATTCTCACCGTCGATGCAGAAGAGATTATGGGCATAGAGATCGAACAAACCTATGTGGGTGGTAATTTGGTATTCCAAAACTAGCGGCCTGTGTGTTTGCTTTGCCCGCTACTACGCGCAGCAATAAAAAGTTAAAGAAATACGATACAAAAATAATAGGTAAAAAGGAGAATCCCGTGAGCAGAAGATTCCTAAGTAGAGCCGTTGCCTTATCCCTGGCCGCCGCGCCCGCGCTGATGGCGCAGTCCTCGAGCATCCCGCGCACCGAGCACGGTGTGCCAGATTTTCAGGGCACCTATACCTTCAGAACCCTAACGCCCTTGAATAGACCTCCCGAACTCGCCGACAAGGCGACGCTTACCGAGGAAGAGGCGGCGGAATGGGCTGCCTTCGAGAATAGACGACAGAATCGTGACTTGATCATCGATTCGGTCGGCGGCGCGGGCTATCCGCCGGGGGTAATCTCCTATAACGAGTTCTGGTATGAGCGCGGCGTCGAAACGATCGCCGATCGCAGAACCTCCTTAGTGTACGACCCGCCGAATGGTCGCGTGCCGCCGCTGAATGCAGTGGGTAAAGAGCGAGCCGCCGAGAGGTCGGAAAAGCTCAGACTAAGCGAAGGCCCTGAGGCGAGAACGCTGAATGATCGCTGTCTGCTGAATGCTCGCACCGGGCCGCCGATGATATCGGGGTCCTATAACAACAATATGCAGCTGGTGCAGACTAAGGATCACGTGATGATTCTGAGTGAGATGATTCATCACGCGCGCATTATACGCTTCGATGATGAGCACCATACCAGGCAGCTGAAATGGGAAGGGGACTCGATCGCGCATTGGGATGGAGACACGCTGGTAATCAATACGCAAAACTATTACTACCCCAATGGCTGGAGGAATACATCGAAGGCGATGCAGGTCGAGGAGCGTTTCACCTGGCTCGATGAGAACACCTTAGACTATGACTTCACCGTCGAAGACCCGAATACCTGGGACGTCTCCTGGTCGGCAAGACTGCCCATGCGCCGCATCGAAGACCCTATCTATGAGTATGCCTGCCACGAGGGCAACCACGGGCTAGCCGGAATTTTGGCCGGTTGGAGACGCTACGAATCCATGGGCATGAATGGTGATGGTACGCCTAAGGAAGACTAGCGCTAAGTCGGGGATAGACGCGTTCGTTGGCATTGCTAGCGTACGCGTATAATCCCTGTAGCTTAGACATTCAAGATGCCGGCGCTCGCCATTATTCAACTCCCTCCCCGCAAAAACCTATCCTATCCCCTATGCTATAGTCGGGCAGCGTTTAATCAATTAGCAGATAGAAAGTAATGACTGAAGAAAAATCTAGCGCCTTCAGGGCGCGGCTCATAGGCGTCGCTGGCAACTCGGCCACCATGGAGGTATTAGACGGTGAGGCGAGGAGTTCGGATGAACTGGTGTTTTGTGGAAGTGCCCAGACGCGAAAGGTTTTAAGCCTGCGCGAATATAACGGCCATACCATGGCTGAACTGGACTCTCCGGTAGAGGCGCAAGTCGGCGAGATCGTCGCGCGATCAGTTGAGCGGCCAGAATATGTCGATCAGTTCGAAGCCAAAATTTTCTGGATGTCCGAGCGGGAGATGTTGCCTGGGCGCAGCTACTCGCTTATCTGCGCAGGGCAGTCGGTTGACGCAACCATCTCCAAGCTCAAATATAAGGTGGAAGAATCAAGCGGCAAACACATCGCCGCCAACAGCATAGCGCAGGATGAAACATTCATCGCCAATCTCTCTCTTGATCGCAATATAGCTTTCGATCCTGGAAGTACGCGCCTGGAGACGTCGCGGTTTGAGCTTAGAAGTGGTGATTCAAAAATACTGGCGCGAGGCGAAATACGGCATAGCTTGAGGCGGGCCAGCAATGTCCATTGGCAAGCACTTGCGGTCGATAAAATCGCGAGGTCAAAGCTTAAGAATCAAACTCCCAAGATTATTTGGCTAACCGGTCTCTCTGCTTCAGGCAAATCGACCATCGCCAATATTATCGAGAAGAAGCTGCTGGCTATGGGGAAGCACGCCTATTTACTGGATGGTGACAATGTGCGCCACGGTCTCAATAAGGACCTGGGCTTCACCGCTGCAGACCGCGTTGAAAATATTCGCCGAATCGCGGAGACCAGCAAGCTGATGCTCGACGCTGGCCTGATTGTGATCGCCAGCTTTATTTCGCCGTTCCGGGCTGAACGTCGAATGGCCCGCTCTCTTTTCGAAGAGGGTGAATTCATCGAGGTGCACGTTGATGCCAGCTTGGCCCTATGTGAGGAGCGCGATCCCAAAGGGCTCTATAAGAAGGTTAGGCGAGGAGCCATAACAAATTTCACGGGATTCGACAGTCCCTACGACAGACCTGAAAAGCCAGAGATTAGAATCGATACGGAAACGGTATCCGCTGAGGAAGCGGCTAGCAGAATCATCGATTACCTATAATTACCTATAGAGGCTGGAACTCCCCCAGCAAGCACTAAACCTCCGCGTGTAAAGACTGCATATGCATCTCAAACTGAGCTAGCAGATCGCTTGTCAGTTGTTCGATGGTATACCCTGCCGCGTCATAGTTTTGGGGGCCTTCCATTAAATGAACCTCGGCGCGCCAATAGGTTTTCTCTTGATCTCGCCTGGGTAGCTTTGGAAAAGCGACAGAGGGGATGGCGTACTCGCGCAGTCGAATCTCATATTTGAACGCTGCATTGACTCCATGGCTCACGGTCAGCCTGATCATGGCCTTGCTCTCCTCGATTGTAGATTGCAGCTGGGACTTATCAATCTGCTTAGAGACTGCCTCCATGGCAGGCCTGACTGTATTGTCGATGAAGGCTCGAACGTCTTGCTGTCGATGCTCGCCAATCAGGGCGCGCAGGCGCTGATGCCAGTTAGTGGCTGTAGGAGACTGCGGTATTCTGGGGGCAGGCAACGGACGATAGGGCCGCCTGATTGTTTCCATTTGTAGGCCTTCGTAAAGTCCGTAGCACATCAATAGCATCACGAAGGCGAAGGGCAGTGCGCTACTGATTGCGGCAGCCTGCAGTGCCGATAGGCCTCCTGCGAGCAACAGTGCCGCGGCTACGGCTCCTTCTGTGATTGCCCAAAAAATTCGCTGCCATACAGGCGGGTCTTCGTTGCCGCCAGAGGTAATGATATCGATCACTAGCGAGCCCGAATCCGATGAGGTAACGAAGAACGTGATGATCAATAGGGTGGCAACCAGCGACATCACATTGGACCAGGGTAGCTGGTCTAACATCGCGAATAACGCCGTTGGAGAATCTTCCAGTGCAGCGGTTACCAGATCGACGCCACTATCGGCCAGTTCCATTGTCAGGGCGGTGTTGCCGAAAAGGCTGAGCCACAAGAAAGTAAAACCGGCGGGGACCAAGAGTACACCGATGATGAATTCGCGAATGGTTCGACCGCGGGAGATGCGTGCGATAAACATGCCGACGAACGGCGACCAGGAGATCCACCAGCCCCAGTAAAACAGAGTCCAGTCCCCCATCCACTCTTTGGGTTCGTAGGCATACAGGTTGAAGGTCATATCAACCATGCTAGATAAATAGCCGCCTACGTTTTGCATCAAAGCACTCAGCAGAGTTGCCGTAGGCCCCGCCACTAAGATGAATACCAGCATCACCAGCGCGAGTAGAAGATTAAGCTCGCTGATGCGGCGAATACCCGCATCGAGGCCCGCAACGACCGAGATTGTGGCCATGCCAGTTATGAAAACAATCAACAGTATCTGCACGTAGGTGGATATTTCGACACCGAACAAGAAATTCAGGCCAGCGTTTACCTGCATGACTCCCAGTCCCAGTGAGGTTGCGACGCCGAACATCGTGCCCAACACGGCGAAGATATCGACGGCATGCCCGATAGGGCCGTAGATGCGATCACCGATTAGGGGGTACAGCGCCGACCTTACCGATAGCGGTAGACCGTGTCGAAAGGAGAAGTAAGCCAGTGACAGGCCGACGACGATGTACACCGACCAGGCTTGTAGTCCCCAGTGAAAGAAGGTGATCTCCATTGCGCGATTTGCCGCTGCGGTCGTGCCGCCAATGCCCGATGGGGGCTGCGCGAAATGGGTAAGGGGCTCGGAGACTCCGAAGAAAAGCAGGCCTATGCCCATGCCGGCACTGAACAACATCGCAAACCAGCTGAGGTAGCTGTAATCCGGCTCAGAGTCGTCGGGCCCTAGCTTTATGTTGGCGAAGCGGCTGGAGGCGAGGTAGACCACAAAGCCGAAGAAGAAGGCTATAGATGCCATATAGAACCAGCCAAAATTAGTTACCAGCCAGCGCTGCGTAGCGCTGAAGGTCACCGCGGCGTGTTCGCTGAATCCTGCGCCATAAAGACAGACCAGTAAAATAAGCCCTGCCGAAATGAAGAATACCGGCCGGCAAATAGTATCCAACAGTTTGTCTTCAGATTCGGGTTCTGTCTGTTTTTCTGGGATAGCTTGATTCATGGATACTGGTCTCTATCGGTGCTCGGATTGTGGCTGCTGTTCGGTGTTCGCACTGTTTGTCGACAACGAAAGCAATTCAGGGCCGAGTGCTTGTTTCAAAGGCTCAAGTTCGGTGTTGTATTTTTTCCACTGGCCAACGCCGGCACGATTTACTGGTTGGCGTACCTGCTCCGAACTGGGCGTTCTGACATTGCGTTGGGTGTTATGGAAGTTGAGGCAGGCTTGTTCAAACGGCAGTCCGCAGAATTCGAGCATTCGGCGAACCTGCCCTTCAAGGTCTTCGATTAAATCTTCGTTATAAATTCGCAGTACAAAGCCGGGTAGTACTTCATCCCAGTGTTCCATTAGTTTGATGTAGTCCCGGTAATACTGGCCAATGTCTTCTAGGGAATAGCTAAACTCCTGACCTTCGGCAAACAGCTGTTTGAAGCCGCTGAAGCAACAGTCCAGCGGATTACGTCGGGCGTCGATAATTTTCGCCTGGGGCAGTATCATTTTAATGAGGCCAATGTGGCGAAAGTTGTTGGGCATCTTGTCAATAAAAAACGGTGCCCCCTGACGATGGGTTCTGGTGTCCTCGATGAACTCCTGGCCAAACCGAATGAGTTCTTCCTGGGTTAAGAGTTCCAGAACCTGCGGGTATCCGGGCGTGGCTCCGTCTATCGTATGTCGGCGTAGCTTCTGTGAGAGAGACAAGATGTTGGGCAACTCCAGAGTGCCATCGACCTGGCTGTGGCTGGAGAGGATTTGTTCAATCAATGTCGAACCGGCTCTGGGCATGCCAACGATGAAGATGGGGTCATCGCTGTCAAAGCCCCATCCCTGTCTCTCGCGCAGCAGTGCTGCGCTCACGTGCTGTTGCTGCAGGGCTAACTCCGCACTGACCTGGTCAGCATCATATTTGCTCTGGGAGTTTTTCATCTGATTGCCTTGCGCATAACAGGCAAAGGATTGCTGCGTATCGTCGCGATCCTCGAAGGCTTTGCCGAGTGCGAAGCAGACATGAACTCTTTCCATAAAACCGAGGTTCTCGTCTCTTTGCAGTTCAAGCATGTGATGCATTTCTTCATCGCTGAATCGATAGGTCTTGAGGTTGCCCAGGGAAAAGAATGCCTCCCCATGATTTGGGTAGGCAGCAATAGCGTTCTGATAGCTCTCGATCGCCCCGGCCGAATCCCCCTTGGTTTTGAGGGCGTGGCCCATGGAGGTAAGCGTGATTGGGTCGTTAGGGAGAGCTTTTAGTATTCCTTCGAAGGTCTGCAGTGCCTCATCAAAATCTCCAGATTGCATACACTGCACGGCAAAGATCGACTGAAACTGCGGATTGTTCGGCTCTCGCTGCAGTAGGGATCTCGCCTGTTCTAGCGCGGCGCTGTGCTGCTGCCGTTTTCGTAGTGCCTGAATATAGTCTATGTGGACCCTGATATTGTCAGGGGCCAGGCGGCTGGCACTGGCCAATAGAAACTCGGCGTCTTCCAATATTCCCAGTCGCAAGCCAATATCCGCGAGCAGACGCATGGCTTCAACATTGTGTGGTACTTTTTTCAAAAACTGACGGCAAATAGTTTCGGCGCGTAGCAGCTTACCCATAGAGATGAGGTCAACCACGGCGATCAGCGGTTTGGGCAGCGCCAATAGGCCATCCAATTGCCGTTGAACATGGCTTGCCTGAGGGGTTTCGCCACGCGCGTTGTGAATTTCTACTCTTGCCCGAAAGCTAGCCTCCAGCGCAGGATTGTAGAAGCAGGCTCGCTCGTAGGCTCTTAGAGCTTTACTGGTTTCGCCCATCGCACGCAGCACGTGAGCTTCTTCCTGATGAGCGCGTCCATGCTCCGGCTGGATGGACTTTAGCCGAGACAGCGTTTCAATGGCAGCCTGGTGCTGCTGGGTATATCGGAGGCAGACGGCTGTCATGTAAAGCGCTTCGGCATCGTCTGGCTTCGCCTCCAGCATCGACTGTAAAGCAGTGAGCGCCTCGGGAAATTGCCGACCCTGAATGAGCTTTTGGGCAGATTCAAGCTTGCCGGCGAATTCTTTCACATCGGTTTCTGATTGCTGTGTGCCTAACATGGAATCGGGCGCTCCTTAAGAGTGCCCGACGTCACATTAATTTCCAGGTAACGCTGTCTCATCGCCTAGAAGTCGTAGGCAACTCGGACTCCGCCAGAGAACGGTCTGGCATAAGTCACACGCTGACGATCGTAGATAAACGAACTCGCGATCTCGGCGCGCTCGTCACCGATATTCTCGGCGAACAGGTCTACCGACCATTGGCCATTGGTCACGCCGGCAGTGAGTCCAAACATAACCCAGCTGTCCATGCGATCTCGGTTGATGGTGATGATGTCGCTGTAAGCTTCGTCGGAATAGGTTACGTGGGGCATGACATGAGCGGTACGACCGGAGCCGATGTCCCATTCATACCTCGCCCGCAGATTAAACTGACGCTCTGGCGCGAAGGCCAGCGAGTCGCCAATAATGACGTCGTTAGTGGGTGTGATCACCTTAGTGATTTCTGTGTCCAGGAGAGAGAATGCGCCGGTCACAGTGAGGCCTCCTATGGAGGCAGGAGCCCAGATGAAATCGCCCTCGATTCCACTGACCTCGGCATCTGCCGCATTGTCAGAGAAAAACAGATTAGTAATGCTGGGGTCGAAGATCGTCGTCTGCAGGCTTTCGATCTCAGAGAGGAATATGGCGCCGTTAAATCTAAGCGTAGAATCCAATAAATCCGTCTTCCAGCCGAGCTCATAATTTGTCAGGTCATCGGTATCGATGGCAAAGGGAACGGTAAAAGTCCCGGCAGGATTAGATGCCCCGCCAGGTCTGTTGAGCAGTCCTGGTCTGAAGCCCTCAGAGAAGGTCGCATAGAATAGCGAGTCGCGATTCGGTGTCCAGTTCAGGCTGAATTTGGTGATGACTCCATCAGTGGAGGCGGTGTCAGGATTAGGGTTGCTAAACAAGGTATCCAGATTGTTGCCTGCATTATTATCTACAGTGGCTCCAAAGTTGCCGAATGAGCCAGCGGCGCTGCCCTTCAGGTCTACCTCTACGTCGTACCAGCGAGCTCCGGTAATAATGGAGAACTGATCGCTCAGGTCAAAGGTTACCTCGCCGAACAGCCCCTGCTGCTGATCTGTGCGAACCACATCATTGCGGAAGATCACGCCATCAGGCCACTGCCCAGTATCTCGAACGCTTGCACCCTGTGCGGAAAAATTCGGGCCAAAACCAATGTTGCCATTGAATGCTATAGCCTCTGTTGAACCGAGGTAGGTGAAGCTGTTGAGTTCTTTTAATTCTAAATCGCTGTAGAAGCCACCAAAGGTTGCGCTAATGGGGCGATCAGGGTTGGTGGAGAAACGCAGTTCGTGAGTGCTGATCTGTGTTTCGGTGTTGCTCTTCACGAACATATTCGGAGCCTGGCAGGTTCCCATGGGGGCGGCGCCTGGATAGGTCACGCTACCATCACAAACGTAATACGGAAGATACTGACCTACAAACATGTAGTCGGCATAGTCGACAAACTGGTCGGCTTCGCGGTCAGTAAAGGCGCCGGCATAGACGACTTCGAGATCACCCAGCATGCCCTTGAGCGTCCAGTTAGTATTGCTGAATGTGTCTTCTAGTGAGTCTTCCTGATAGCGCTGGATCTCAAGATCACCCAGATTTGGGTCAGAGAAGAAGACGCCTTCGGTTTCGAGTTCCTGTCTTGCGTGTGCAACTGTCAGAGACCAGTCCTGGTTAATCTCCCACAGTCCGGTCAACCTAAAGCCAGAATAGGTTGCATCGTTAAAATCTTCTTCCACTCGATTGCCATTGTCGGCATCGATGAAGCGGACACCGCTAAGGTCAGCAGTGGATTGGAAGCCCGCGCGGCCAGCGTCAACCGGCAGCCCATTGGCTCGCATGGTGCCCTGGGGGCGAAAGCGCGCGCTCTCCCGAACACTCAGTTTACCGGCAACGTTATCGATATAGCCGCCCTGATTGTCCACATAGACTACGCCACGCAGGGTGAACGAATCCGTGACTGGCAGGTTTATCATTGCCTCTACGTTATTGCTCATTTCGCCGTCTTTAGTGTACGAAGAGCCAAGCTTGACGCTGGCGTTAGTGGACGATGGATCGGGCTTATTGGTGATCAGGCGAACGGTGCCTGCCTGGGAGCTGGCGCCAAACAAGGTTCCCTGGGGGCCAGCTAAGACTTCTACTCGCGATAAGTCAGCGGCATAGACATCCAGGTTGCGACCGGGCTGGGAAAGAGGCTGTTCATCAAGATACAGGGCAACATTGGGTGCTAATCCCGCAACCCCTGCGGTGGTTAAACCAGGAGTCGTTGAGGCTACGCCCCGAATATAGATGGTATTTTGACCGGGGCCACTGCCGCCGGCAGTCACATTGGGCAATTGCAGAAGGTAATCTTCAAAGTTCGACACGCCCAACTGGTCTAGAGATTCTTCACCTAAGGCCGAGACTGCAACAGGAACATCCTGCATACTCGCTTCTCGCTTGGTGGCGGTGACAAGAATCTCTTCTATCTGTGCTTGGGCCGGCATAATAAGTGTGCTACTTGCCAGTGCAACCGCGATATGGAGTTGTTTTTTGCGAAACATAGAGTGGCCTTTATTATTGGTGGGATGTGAACATTCAGTAAAAATTATAACGTATTGAAAGTAATTTGTTTGGGTTTATCTTCGAAGCAGTTATGGTGGCGGGTATTAAGATGAATATTTTTTAGAAATTAAACTTATATAACAATAGGATACAGATATTACGGGCTATTGCAGTCATCGTTGCAGGCAGTCTAATTAGTTGTGAATAATTAGAAGTCTAATGATATTAAGGGGAAACTAAGTCTATTGTTGACCTCGATTGCGGGCGGTTTTAAATTTAGAGTGAAGGATTACAGAGTTAATAACTATGAAAGACTACGAAGAACTGTTTGTTGCGCTGCGACGCATCACCCGCGCCATAGACTTGCATTCGAAAAAGCTGCAGCGAGAGACAGGCCTCACTACCTCACAACTGCTGGTCCTTGAGGCTGCAGTGAAACTAAGCGTAGCTTCGCCCAGCAATATCGCCAAAGAGGTTCAGCTCTCTCAGGCAACGGTGACAAACCTGGTTGACCGAATGGAGCGCAACGAACTCATTCTTCGCAAGAAATCTAACGAGGACAAGCGTGTCGTTGAGGTGCATCTGACCGAGAAGGGTAAGAAAATGATCGACTTGGCTCCCGAGCCTCTGCAGGCCGGTTTTCTAAGAGAGTACCGAAAGCTTGAACGTTGGGAGCAGCATCAGCTAATTGGATCGATGCAGCGAATAGCGGTTCTGATGGATGCTGAAGATATCGATGCCTCTCCCATTCTGACTACGGGCGAATTGGTTACATCCTGAAGTTCAATCCTCGGGAGAGGGTGGATAGAGTCTAGATGTTGAGTACCGCTTCCATATCGGCGTCCAGTTCCGGCTTCTTGGTGACGAGTGAGACGCCAATAAAAAGTATCAGAGAAACCACAAACGCGATGAGGCCGCCTAGGATGCCATAGGGCAGAACGATCCCGGCGAGCTGCACGATGAAGTTGATCAGCAGAGCAGAGACGATAGCGCTAATAGCGCCTAGCGCGGTTGCGCCCTTCCAATTCAAGCCTATTGCCAGAACCGGAAATATCGACGCGGCAAAAGTGCCCCAGCCGAAAGCCCCGAGTATCGCCACTAGCGTGGCATCCTGAAAGTGAGAGTACAGCGCGAAGCTGGCGGCGACGATCGCAAGAATCACGGTGACCACTCGTGCCCAGAATAATTCATTCTTGATACTGTGCCCGCGAATAGCCTTCGGTATGTCGTGAATGATCGCGGCCGTGCCGATATTGAGGAAGGCATCGGACGTGGACATGATCGCGGCGAACAGCCCGGCGAAAACTATGCCCGCCAGAAGCGGATTGGTGAATACTGAGAGGAATACCGAGGCAGCATCGTCGGGCAGTGAAAGTGGTGAGATGACGCCATCTATAACCGCAGCGCGCATGATGACACCGATGGACACCCATAGCAGGGCAGCCATCACGTAGCCGAACAGTGACATCGGTAGGATGCTTCGGTTGTCTGATATTTTCTTGTTCATCATCATCTTCGTCACCAGGTGTGGCTGACCGGCAAGGCCCAGGCCGAAGACGAAGAACCATCCCAGCGATGCCATGATGCCGGCAGCTCCGAAGGGCATTATCGCCTCGCCGTCGTCGGCGAGGATGATCGAGGTGGCTTCCTGCATACCGCCGTCAAAGACAGACATTGCCGTAAGGAGAATCAGGGTGCCGGCGATCATCATGATCGCTCCCTGGACCACATCGGTGTAAACCGAGGCTATAATTCCTCCGGTCACGCAGTAGAAGATCAGCACGGCGGAGGAGATTACGACACAGGTGACCAGTCCGATGTCTGCGAACATTTCAGTTCCGGATAGTATCGCTTGCATGACTACTGCCATAGCCAATATTTGTGTAGCCAAGTAGCCCATCACCCCAAGAACGATTGTGACGGCGATGAGGAAGCGTACCGCTTCGCTGTTATATCTTGCCGCAACGACATCGGGTAGGGAGATGCAGTTGCGGACATCGGCGATCATGCGAATTCTCTTCGCTACCAGGAAGAACCCCAGAGCATAGCCGGTAGAGGAGATGACTATCATCCAGAAGGAGCTAACGCCTATCGAATACACCAGCCCGGGCCCACCGACGAAACCGAAGCCGCTTAAGGTAGAAGAAAATAATGCAAGGGAGACTACGATTGGGCCGAGGCCGCGACCCGCTATAAAGAAGTCGCTGGAGTTTTTCGTGCGGCGCATGGCCCAAAGGCCAGTGATGACACAGAAGATCATGTAGATGACTACCGCGCCAACGATTATTTCCTGTCTATAGGCTTCCATGTAACTACTGCTCCGATCTTTCTGCGATATCTGCTAATAGCTGCTCGTACTTGCACTCATCTTCTTCGGTGAATATATATTTACGAAAGCCTACTGTGTAGAGAATGATTAGCGGTATGGCGCCCAGCCAGGTCCCGTACACCTGCCAGGCGGTGGCAACCGGGAAGCCCATGAAATAGTTAGTGATGCCAGTCTCCAGGAATGCCTGGTGACCGGAGTACATTTTATACCAGACGAACAGGCTGAATAGGAGTGTGCCGCCCATATAGGCCCAGAGTTCGGGGCTACGTCGCTGTTCGGCAACGCCTAGGGTGGCCAGGCATACGATCAGTAGTAACAGTAGGCACTGAAAGGCGAAGGCAAGACTACCTATGTGTTCCAGACGAGCGGCGCCGTCGCCACCGGCCTGCATGCCGTTGAATTCGGGGTGGGGGAGGCCGGCACCATTGGGCACGGAATCCGCTAAAACGATCGCTATTAACAGGCCCGCCATAATCAGGACGGTGGTGAAAATCACGACTATTAACTTGCTACGCATGTGAGCCTCTCCCTACTTGAGAGCCAGAGCATAAACAGCGAACAGACGGGAGTCTAGGGTTTCCGGTCAGAATGGGAGTTCAGGGCCTTTCCCAGCGATAAGCCGTCTTGACAATGCCCTCTTGAGAGTTCATGTTCACAGGTTCGCCAGATTTATAATTACTATAAACAAGGGTGTTCTAGTCAGTCATTGCTCAGCCCCCAGATCGGAGTTTGTCGATACAAGCAGCTGAGTAAGAGTCTGCACGGGAAATTGAGTGCGAACTTTAGCAAGAAGTAAACTCAAGAGTTAATCATGTAGTTCTACGAGGTGAATAATGAACAAGACCTATAAATCCGCACCCAAGATTGGGGCGCGCTTTCTTCTTACCGCCGGTGTAACAAGTATCGCTTTGTCGCTACTTTCCACCGTCGCTGTTGCACAGCCTGCTCGCCCCGGTGCGATCCAGCCAGCCGCGCACGCCAACCAAGAGCCAGTCAACCACCTGCCGAACCCCTACGAGACGCAGCGTAATTTTGGCACACTGCCAGACGGTCGTAGCTGGGGATCGGTTAGCGCAGTTAACATCGATATAGATGGCATTCATGTTTGGGCTGGCGATCGCTGTGGTACAAACTCCTGTGCAACTTCCAACGTAGATCCTATGGTTAAACTGGATCCAGATGGCAATGTGGTACAGAGCTTTGGTGCCGGTCAGATAATCTGGCCTCATGGCATGGACGTCGATAGCGAAGGCAACGTCTGGGTAGTCGATGCCAGGGCTGCAAACGCCAACGAACTGGCAGAGAATCCTTCTGCCGCGGGCAAGGGTCATGTTGTGCTGAAGTTCAGCCCACAGGGCGAACTGCTGATGACTTTGGGAACGCCGGGTGAAGCGGGCGATCCACCCACTCATTTCGATGCGCCGAATGACGTGCTGGTAGCACCGAATGGCACTATCTATGTGGGCGACACGCACGGTGCGCAATTTCAGAACGAAGCGGGCCCAACGGCGAAGAGCCGCATCTCAATGTTCGAGCCAGACGGTACCTTCATCAAGAGCTTCGGTGAATTCGGCTTTGAGGACGGGCAGTTTCGTTCGCCTCACTCACTAGCTATGGATTCACAGGGCCGACTATTTGTTGCCGACCGTGGCAATAGCCGTATTCAGATTTTCACCCAAGACGGTGATCATCTGGACACCTGGTATCAGTTCAGCCGCATTAGTGGTCTGTTTATCGATCCGAACACCGATATGTTGTATGCCATCGACTCCGAGTCAGATGAAAACTACAACCCGGGTTGGCAGAAGGGTCTGCGTGTAGGAAATGCGCGCACCGGTGAAGTGCTCTACTACGTTAAGGCACACGACTCCGAGCGCGGCTCCGGTATGGGCGGCCTCGGCTCCATGGGTGAGGGTGTAACGGTTGATCGCAATGGCGTTGTCTATGCCGGCGAAGTGGGTCCGATCCAGGGCATGACTAAATTCATACCAAGGTTAATTCCTTGATTTGAACGAATTTCGACTTTAGGGTTGATTGTAAAAGGGGGTGCAAATGAAGATTTGCGCCCCTTTTTTATTGCCAGATAATAAGATGCGCCAATTACCTTCAGCCATTACTAGTTAGCGGCTATTGCGCATAGTTAACTGCGCTGGATGTTCTTCCTGCGTGGACTCAGCAGCACAGGGAATTGGGTGCAATACTTACAGCAACATGGGGCCCGCAGGGAATCGATCTAATAAGGCTTGAAACTTCTGCTTGTCTCGCCCATGCTAGAAAGCAGTACTAATGATCTATTGTTCCCAGGTCCAGCGCGGGGAAAGATCGCGAAAGATTTTTTTCTCTGAAGCAGGATTGCTGGGAATTACATCTAGACAGATAAACTAAAATAGCGTTCCACTAAAAATAATAAGTAATAAAGAGTGAGTCCGTTCACTATGGCCAATCTCCTCTCGAAAGAAAACATCATCGCGCCTGCAGATTACAATCGCTGGCGAGTGCCGGTTGCATCCGTCGCTATTCATCTGTGTATAGGCTCTGTCTATGCGTGGAGTATTTACAACCCCCCTCTTACCCGTGTGCTTGGCGTGGTTACCACCGCGGCGGATGACTGGAACCTGAGCGAAGTCGTGTGGGTGTTCACCGTTGCCATCGTGTTTCTAGGTCTGGCGGCAGCCTTCGCGGGCAAGTGGTTGGAGCAGGTCGGGCCTAGAATGGTTGGTGTTGTGTCCGCTTGCTGTTGGGGTGGTGGCTATGTCATCGGCGGCATCGGCATAATGACACATCAGCTGTGGCTCCTTTATCTAGGCTATGGGGTGATAGGCGGCTGTGGTTTGGGCCTTGGTTATGTCTCTCCGGTCAGTACACTGATTCGTTGGTTTCCCGATAGGCGCGGCATGGCAGCAGGCATGGCGATAATGGGCTTCGGCGGCGGCGCGATGATAGGCGCTCCTGTCAAAGAGTTTTTTATCCGTCTGTTTTACCGAGCGCCTGATTATCTTGGAACGACTGCGGACGTGAATCTGGTGACACAAGCTGGCAGGCGGTTTGTTGAACTAGCAGGAACATTGCAGGAAGTAGTTGTTATCGGTGCAGCCGAGGTGCGGGATTTGACTGTTCCCGGGCCCGAGGGTGTATATGTAGTGAACACTGGTGCCTCCGGGGTCGCGGAGACGTTTCTCGTTTTGGGGCTCATCTACTTCATGGTAATTCTCGTGGCGGCATTCTCCTATCGATTGCCTGCAGAGGGTTGGAAGCCTGAGGGCTGGGCTGAACCGGAGCAGGGTTCGCGCAATGCGCTGATATCAGATAAAGATGTCGACATCGATCAGGCACTAAAAACACCGCAGTTCTATCAGCTATGGATAGTGCTGTGTTTGAACGTGACGGCAGGAATCGGGGTGTTGGGTGTGGCTCGCACCATGATTAGTGAAATTTTTGGATCGTCGCTTCCAGATATCGTTAACACCTCGTTTGCCGCGACCTATGTAGTTATGATCAGCGCGTTCAATATGGTGGGAAGGTTTATCTGGGCCAGTGCATCGGATTACATCGGAAGGCGCAACACCTACTGGATATTCTTTGTGTTAGGTATAGCGCTGTATCTTTCGGTGCCGTATTCAGCGCAGCAGGTAAGCGCAAGCCCCTCGGTTGTGTGGCTGGTGTACTTTTACGCCGCCACCATGATCATATTTACAATGTACGGAGGCGGTTTTGCGACTATCCCTGCCTATCTAGCCGACATTTTTGGCACACGCTATGTGGGAGGAATTCACGGCCGGCTGCTTACTGCATGGAGTACAGCGGGCGTATTAGGTCCCCTGGCTATAACGTCGCTTCGACAGAATTCAGTCACTGCGGCAATCAACGATCTAATGCAGGTAATCGATCCTTCCGCATTTCAGGCGCAATTCGGTGCGCCCGTGGGACAGGTACAGCTATTGATCGATCAAAATTCTGTGACTATTGCGCGACTCATGGAAATAGCACCCCCGGGAACGGTAGATCCCACAAGTGGCTTGTATAATTCGACCATGATTCTGATGGCGGCATTACTGGGGATAGCGCTGATCAGCAATGCGCTTATGCGCCCGGTGAATAGCCGTCACCATATTGCAGAGAGTTGATTCTTTTACGCTAACTGTCGGCTTTCTTTTTTGGTGCGCCTGGTCGGTTTCTGTGACGAGACTTCTTCTTGGCTACCGCCTTGGCTTTCTTCTCACTCTCGGTGGGCTTGGCGTTCGACTTACCCTTTGATTTGTCTTTAGACAGAGACTTGCGTTTCGGTTTCTTTGGTTTCTTGGTCTTGTCTGCCCTGTCTGGTCTGTCTGACTTTTCAAAAGAGGGGCGCGAGGACTTGGAGAATTTGCTATCTCCGCCTGCACGAGAGATTTTTAAAGTCTGACCCGAGACCCAGACATTCTTCAATTCCTTGAATATTTCGTCTGGCATGTCGCTGGGGAGATCGACGGTGCTGTGATCTTCATTGATGGTAATGCGACCGATGTGCTGGGCATCTATGCCAGCCTCGTTGGAAATGGCACCGACGATATTTCCTGGCATAACTTCATGCTTATGGCCGACCTCTATGCGAAAGCGTTCCATGCCTTTTTCGGGCGGGCTGTTTTCTCGAGATGGTCTAGGGCGAAACTTTTCCCTGGGCTCTGAGAATTCTTTTCTGTTTGGTTTTTCTCTGGATTCGGAGAAATCCCTCTTCCGCGGGTTCCCTCTGGACTCTGAGTCAGATTCCCTTCTGGGCTTCTCTGATTTGCGCGTGGGCTTGTTCTGTAGCAGCAGCGGAGTATTCCCCTGTGCCAGATGGGCCATCGCCGATGCTATGGTTAGCATGGGTTGGTCATGTTCTTTCTCAAACTGCTCGATCAACTCAGAGTAAAACTTCAGGTCTTCGCTAGCGATTGTGTCTGCGATCGACTGTTTGAACTGTTCTATGCGGCGGTCGTTGATCAGTTGCGTAGAAGGCAGTTCCATTAACTCAATTTTCTTGTTCGTCGCCCTCTCGATGGCGCTCAACATTCTCTTTTCGCGGGGGGCCACGAAGAGTATCGCGTCACCCTCGCGGCCGGCTCTGCCGGTTCTGCCGATGCGGTGTATATAGGCTTCCGTGTCGTAGGGAATATCATAGTTCACCACATGACTGATGCGGTCTACGTCCAGACCTCGTGCCGCCACATCGGTTGCAACCAGAATGTCCAGGGATCCTTTCTTTAGTCGCTCGACGGTTCTCTCACGCTGTTTTTGTGGTATGTCGCCATTGAGAGCCGTGGCCGAGAACCCTCTAGCGGAAAGCTTCTCTGCCAGATCGACAGTAAGAATACGTGTGCGCACGAAGATCAGCATGGCATCGAATGTTTCGGCTTCCAGAATTCGGGTCAGGGCGTCCAACTTGTGAATGCCGCTCACAGGCCAATAGCGTTGGCGGATAAGTGCGGCGGAAGCCGTCGTCATCTTGATCGTTATTTCCGCCGGGTTGTTCAGGTGTTGGTTGGCGATGCGCCGCACCTGGGTAGGCATAGTGGCGGAGAAGAGCGCTATCTGCCGGTCTTTTGGTGTTTGCTCGAGAATCCATTCCACATCATCGATGAATCCCATGCGTAACATCTCATCTGCTTCGTCCAGGACGAGGGTGCTAAGTTGATTTAACTTCAGGGTGCCTTTGCGCATATGGTCCATTACGCGACCTGGCGTGCCGACCACTACGTGGACGCCGCGTTTCAATGCGCGTATCTGGCCGCTATAGTCCTGCCCGCCGTAGACCGGAAGCACATGAAAACCCTTCATATGGGTAGCATACTTCTGAAAGGCCTCGGCGACTTGAATCGCGAGCTCCCGTGTGGGTGCTAGAACCAGCACCTGAGGGTCTTTCTGCTTCATGTCCAGTCTGGACAAGATGGGCAATGCGAAGGCGGCAGTCTTGCCCGTTCCAGTCTGAGCCTGACCAAGCACGTCTCTGCCTTCCAGCAGCAGGGGGATAGTTTCTGCCTGAATGGGGGAAGGAGATTCGTAGCCTACATCGACTAGCGCTTTCAATAGGGGCTTTGCTAGCTCCATTTGATCGAATGAGGTGATTTGCTCGCTAGTCATAAAATTGCCTTGTTACGCCGGGTATCGCTGCCTTGTTATCAGCTGTCAGATGCTCGAAATAGTGGTATGTCGGAAAGAGGGGGCGAAGGATAGAGACTATCCCTAGGGAAGTCCATCTTCGATACAGCCAAAAACACTGTTAAACCAGCATATTCTGACAATTCCTTAGAGGAATCCACTACAATCGAGCCCATAATAAGAGAGCAATAAGAGCTGTGGACGGCCCATTTGACTGCAACTGTCACCCTACCTAGCTGGATATTCATTCTACTGCTGCTCGCAGCCAGCTACGCGATACTAATGAGCGTTCTCTTTCCCAGTGTGCGCTGGTATCTGCGTCGACGCCTAAACAGAACCGTCGACAAGCTTAATAGCAGGCTGCAGATCAAGATTCGCCCCCTGCAACAGAGTAAACGTCAGTTGCTGATCGATCAGTTGATGTTCGATCAAGAGATTATTGCGATGATCGAAGAGCAGGCGCTTAGAGACAATATTCCTCGCAATGTCTTGCAGCAGAAAGTGAAGAATTACGCCCGTGAGATAGTTCCTTCGTTTAATGCCTACATCTATTATCAGATGTTCTACTGGCTAGCTAAGAAAGTATCGCGTTTCATCTATAGAGTGCGAGTCGCGGCTGCCGCACCGGAAAAACTGCAGGCGGTGGATCCCGATGCGACTGTGGTGTTTGTGATGAATCACCGCAGTAATATGGACTATGTATTGATCAGTTATCTTGCGGCAGAGCGGGTGACCCTGTCCTATGCCGTAGGGGAGTGGGCAAGAATATTCCCCTTGGAGATGCTGATCCGCGCCATGGGTGCCTTCTTCGTCCGCCGTGGATCGCAGAACCCCCTGTATCGAAAGGTGCTCGAGCGCTACGTCTATACGGCGACGCACAGTGGTGTCTGCCAGGCGGTATTTCTGGAAGGAGGCCTGAGCCGAGATGGGCTATTAGCCGAACCCAAGCTGGGGTTCCTGGACTATATATTGCGCAACTACGATTGGCAGAGGGACCGCGATGTCGTGTTCGTTCCGGTGGGGATCAACTATGACCGGGTATTGGAAGACGAGAATCTCCTGGCCTGGGACAAGAGGGAGGCCCGCAGCTCAACGCTTCAGCACCTGAGTAAGCTGTGGCACTTTCTGCGGATGAATCTGTTTGCCGGTTCCCGAGCGCGCTGGCACCGCTATGGCTATGCCAGCGTAAACTTCGGGGTGCCCATCTCGATGCGCAGCTATAGTGAGGAGCATGGCCTCGAGTTTAATCATCTACAAAAAGACCAGCGCATTCCCAAAGTGCTGGAGTTAGCCGAAACACTGATGCAGTCGCTGCGCTACGTCATGCCCATCATTCCTGTGCCGGTTATTGCTGCCGTGTTACTTCGAGCAGGAGACAAGCCGATGACGTCCCTGGAGATCGTCGGAGAATGCGATACTTTAATCGAGCAGATGATGGCCAAGGGTGCCGCGATGAAGGCCGAGGAAAAGCCAAGGCCGCGCACGCTATCCAATAGTCTGGATTTGCTGATCTCCAGAAACTTCCTGCTTGAGTCGAATGATCACTATCAGATTAATCCGCAGTATAGGCCCCTCGTTCAGTACTACGCGAATTCCATCGAACACTGGTGGAATGAATAAAGCTGGTAGTTTTGATAGTATCACTCAACTGCCAGCTGCTAATGTCGATGCTCGAACTCGATAGCTGGTCATAACAATACTAATAGGTAGAATTAAGCATATGTTCGCCACGCTGGAAACAACTGACTTGGCAACCTGGGTCGCGGTCTCGCTCTGGGGTTATCCCATGATGCTAAGTCTGCATGTAGTGGGGCTGGCTGTAGTGGTTGGCATCTTTGCGATGCGAGATCTGACTCTGCTGGGGCTATTCCCGGGCGTACAGCCATCTGCATTCCTGGGGCTAGGCAAGTTGGGCTGGGTGGGTTTCATCGTCAATGCCGTTTCCGGCTTCGCCCTGTTCGCCTCACAGGCAACGGTTTTTATAACGAGCATACCCTTCTTGATAAAGATCGCCTGCATAGTCGCTGGCATGGTTTTGGCGGGTGTTATTCAGTCTCGTTTACGAAGTGAGGTGGAGCTAAGTGATGCCCAGGCGGCAATCAGCAGGCCCACTAAAATTATCGCATCGATTTCCCTTTTGCTCTGGCTAGCGGCGATAATTGCCGGTCGTCTGATAGCGTATATATTCTAGAGGCCGGCCGTGGAAGCATTTGTAGAGTCAATTGTCGGTGGATCGCTCAACTCCTGGATTCAGGCGACGTACTGGTTGTGGCCTGTCATGGAGATTAGTCACTTCATTGGGCTATCCCTATTGTTCGGTGGATTGCTCGTTATAGACCTGCGCATGGCCGGGCACTTTCGCAGTTTCGATCCGGCGGCTACGCATCGTCTTCTTCCCTTAGTCTTGATTGGCTTCGGCATCAACCTGACCACGGGCATACTCTTCTTCTATGGCGAACCGATGCGTTACTCGGTGAACATAGGTTTTCAGATCAAGATGGGCCTGGTGCTATTAGCTGGACTGAACGCCGCGCTGTACTACTGGAAAGTGAGCCCGATCATGCATGGCTGGGATGCAACGACGCCTTCTCCGCCAATCGCAAAATTTGTAGCCTATACATCCCTTGCGCTGTGGACTGGGGTTCTGCTGTGTGGGCGCCTCATTCCCTATGTAGGCACCGGCTAAGCTATTGCTACTCTTCGTCTCGCGTATTATCTGTGCGCGGGACAAAAATTCTGGCGACAGTCTCGTCCTCGTGAAACATTAGGTGTTTCAGCGCCGCCAATATGTGCAGTACCACCAGTGCCGCGAGTGCTTTAGCGGCAAGGGAGTGGAACGAGAAGGCAGTCTCCGACAGGGCACTGCGCTCTGGCATCGCCCAGGCCATTAGCGGCCCAGATATCAACATGACCATCAATACCAGCAACATCACATAGTGTGCCGTCTTGGCCAGTCGATGTGTCATCACTGTCTGCCCATTGACATGAGGATGGCCAGCCTTGAAGCGCCAGACTATGCGAGCGAAAAGTGGCAGCCAAACGATGAGACCGAGGGTGACGTGCAGAGACCTGCGGGCATCGATCTGTTCGATGGACTGTAAGGCGATGCTCTGACCTATGAACCACAACAGAATAATCGCTACTGTGGCGAACCAATGCAGGCCTATCGAGAGCCAGCCGAAGGAGTTATTTCTGTCGAGAAGGGAGCGGGGCTTGCTCATGGTGAGGGGTGGGCTTAATTGAGCGAATCTGCAGTCATCAAGTGATAGTGCAATTTCGCTTCGCTCAGTTAGCTCGGTTTAATACTTCGATGGAAAGAAACGCACGGAAGCGCGTGACGATTCGGGATCGCAATCATAGGCTTGGAGTTTGTAGCCCTGTGCTGCCGGAATCCAGCGAGTGGTGTAAGAGGTGGGCTCCAGCAGGAACATAGGATCTTCAACTTCTAACGTTATCCGCAGGTCTTCTCCATCCATCCAATAACGCTCGCGCACAATCTTTTGCGAAGAGGAGGGAATGCCGTTGTAGTCATCGAAGCCGGCAACATCGAACACGAAGTGCGTGGTAGTCACGATAAGCGCGTCGTCTTCATAGTGACCTA